>ENA-OPBW01000051-OPBW01000051.1-human-gut-metagenome-genome-assembly--contig:-NODE-51-length-100807-cov-50.765801_pt1 | contig 100807 bp, 118 predicted proteins | sample MGYA00241070_ERZ501456 | MGnify/ENA primary metagenome ERZ501456 (study PRJEB25962, sample SAMEA2042624) | human gut metagenome | biome: human gut; feature: human-associated habitat; material...
GGTAGGCGCTACAGTTGCATGTGCAGTTGCAGTTTACGAGGGATTAAATAAATAAATATAGCCATTTTTAAGGATAAACGATAATAATTACTAATTTACAATATATCTCATATACTATTTAAATCACCGTTTGTCCACCATTTGTCCACCAAAGAATAAGGGCGTGGACAAATAGTAATACCACATAAAAAAATAAGGAGTAGATTTAATTTCTACTCCTTATAATTTTGCCCTTTTATTTCAATTTCTGTTTGTTTCAATTTCTGTTTAACATTTATTTAAACATTCCATTAAGAATGTTATTGCCCTTTTCATTTAATTTATCTGAAGCGTGTTGATATACTTGCATTGTAACGGATATATCTTTATGACCTAACCTTTCTTGCGTGTATTTTATCGGTGCGTCTGCTTCAGCTAACATTGTAGCGTGAGTGTGTCTAAAAGAATGAAAGGTGAACTCTTTAAAGCCCAAATTGTAATGGATAACTCGACTTGTGTTTTGCATAGTGCGAGGATTGATATAGCTTCCGTCCTGTCTTACAGTAACAAGATTAATTCTTTTTCCCTCACCTGTATCATTTAAAAAATTATTTTCATCTCTGTATTGATGTTTATATAACTCTTTATAAAAAACTTCTGCCCTTTGTTGTTTATCCTTTTCCTCTAATAATAGGTTGCATAAGTCATCATCTATTCCAATCGTTCTAAATGAATTATATTTAGGATTTGAAAAATACCACTTATGTTTTGGTTCATCCCATTGAACTTGCTTGTTGATTGAAATTGTTTTATTTTCAAAATCAATATCTTCCCAAGTTAAAGCATATGCCTCACCTAATCGTAATCCACATTTATACCCTAACTGCATAGGGATATAAGTAGGACTTTCTTTTGGAAATCTTTTAAATATTTTTGCTATCCATTCTTGAGAAATATAAACATTTGGGTGACTCTTTGTTGGACTATTTGGAACTGCTCTTTTAGACGGCATTTCAACATCTTCCATAGGATTGACTTGTATAAACTTTGCTGTCTTTATAGCGTAAATTAAAGATTTATTTATAATATGTTTCAAGGCATCAAGTGTATTAAAAGAATAACCCTTGTTAAACATATCAAATATAAAATTTTGAAGTAACATTGTTGATATAGATTTTAATTTATATTTTCCGAGATACGGCTTAATATAAAGTCTTATCTTTTTTTCATAGTTTGTTACAGTAGTAAGGACAAGGTTATTTTGACAATCTTTCTCCATCCAAAAATCAAGATAATCACTATATGATATTTCAGACGGAGTAAAGGACACTCCTGTATTATTATATTCTGCAAGGGCTTTAACTCCCGCTTCTAAAGCTTCTTTTTTCGTTTTGAAACCGCTTTTTGTAATCTGATTTCTTTTTCCCTCAATTTTCGCAGCTTCAAATCTGTACTCCCATTTATTACCACGCTTTCTTGTGGTAACTTCTGCCATTTTTATCACTCCTTTTATATAAATTATTTTTAGTATAGCAAAACTAAAATTATAAGTCAATATGAAAATTTTCCAATTCTGAATATTGTTTTATATTGACTCCCATAAAAAAGGTATTACAGTATCAGTAATTATTTATAAAATCTGTCTTTTACACTTGACATTGCAACATTTGAATGTTACAATAGTAACACACTATTAAGTAATAACCAAAAAAAGGAGAAATCATTATGGAAATGAAAATGAAACAGTACATAATTACCGAACTTAGAGAAAAAGCAGGATTAAGTCAAGAAGAACTTGCTAACAAAATCGGAGTAACTCGTCAACAGGTGTCACGATGGGAAAATATTGCGTACAACGAAAGAACAAATATATCCGAAGAAAACACAAAGAAATTAGAAGAATTATTTGGTGTAGAAAGTATTAACAATTATAATTTTCTTGATAATAAAGAAGAATTAATACAGTTAGCAAGAGAGGATGGCAGATACGCAGCTACTTACGCAAAAGAACATAATAAGCAAAGAGAATTGTCAGTTTTCCGTAATAAAGTAGTTAGAGCAATAGAAGGACAAGATAGAGATGGCGTTTTGGGTAACTTATTACAAATTTCTTGCTTATGCAATTATGAAATCCAAAGTTTTTACACAATGTTACAAAGCAAAGAGTTGTTTAAAGACCTTGTTTATAGTTTTATAACAAGTTCGTGTGCAAGCGTAGAATAACGAACTAAACAAAAAGAGGAAAGTAAAAATACTTTCCTCTTTAGTGATGCTTGTATTATTAATACTGCCATCAAACATTAAAGAATATCTTATTTAATCCATAAAAAAACAGGTATTTTTTAAAATCCACTTTGGATAGATTAATAAAAAGGGTGTAAATAGATATTCTTTAAAATCCATTTTGGATAGATTAATAAAAAGTTTTAAACGAATATTGTTTAAAATCCCGTACGGAGAGATTTATAAAAAATAAAGCATTAACATTAACAGCATCGCTACTGTTAAATATTATTATAGCATAACTTTTATAAAAGTCAACACATTCTATTTAATTTCTTAGAATAATATTGATTTTTTAAATACAACGCTATATAATATAAATAAAAAAATATAAAAAAAGAGTACTGTATTATGACGGATATTAGTTTTAAAAATTTATCAAACAAAACAACTATTGAAGTTTCTCCAACTTTTTTAGATAAAATTGCTAAAGAAGCATTGCCAAAAATAAACAATTCATTTGTTCCACCTTTATTCAGCGAATACTGTATATCTATCATTGAAAAGAATGGCAATTTTAATTATTTTAAAACAAATCTTATTTTAGAAGATAAAACATTCAATTCTTTACCACAGGAAATCCAAGACAAACTTGTTACGGAAACTTTAAGAGAAAATAATTGTTCAGTTGATGAGATAAGTGTAATATATGTCAAATACACTTCGGCAACTGAATGGACTATTATATTTTTTGACGGTTGTTTTCATAAGAAAATATTTACCGTAGATTGTGAATATGGTGTAGATAATAAACAAGGATATTTCTCTACAATAAGGCAATTTTCTAATAAATATTCAAAATCAGAAATGCAAGCTATTGTTGAAAAATATATTTTTTGGATGCTTTGTGTTAGTTGGTATATGCAAAATATTAATAATTTTATTGAATATGATTTTATTCAAGTAGACAAACTATCACCAAAGAAAAGAAAGAATGATACAGTATCAAACAGCAAACAAACTAATAATAATTATGTCCAAAAAATAAAAATAAAATCAAAAAAGAAAAAATATATCTTAAGTGAACAAACCGTTAAGCCTAAAAAGACCTATAATAGAGTAAAAACTTGTTGGTATGTAAGAGGATATTATCAGAGGTTTGGAAAAGATAAAATACTAAAGTATGTTCCACCCCGAATAAATTATCGTGATAAAGAAAAGATTGAGGACAACAGAAAGTTACCTTTTTATAAACAAACCTATCAGCTTATTGATGATAAATCGTAAAAAAATAGGGATGTGCAAATTAATGCACATCCCTAAACTGTTTATTTTCTTTATATTATAAAATGATAATCGCTCTTGTTTATTAATAGATTATAACATATAAAACATTGGAACACAATCTTCGTTGACTATTGATTGGTCTGGACTCATAAAACTTTTAAAATTCTGAAAATAATTTCTTTTGTAGAAATGTTCAGCCTCTGGAACAGAATATAAGACAATATATTCTCCGCCACAAATATTATCTGTAAAATCAGTAATAGCAGATATTACATTGGCTAAGAAAACATCTCCATATGTCAAATTTTCATTTTCTTTGTCATTTTCACATTTCCCATATGATTTATGTTGAAAAGATTTATCTAAAGCAAAAGATTTAATTTCAACCGCCGGAAATAATGTGGTACCAACTCCATTATGAAAAATTATACTTGAGCAAGACAAAGAGTATACACAAGCGGCTTTGTTTATTCTATTATCTACATAAATATAACTAACTCTATCAGTAATATCCTTATTGACATTTGCAACAAAAGCATCTATATAAGCATTTCCACTACAGAATTTATTACAATATTTTTGAGTTGTCAAATCCAATCGCTTTAAAGAAAAGGCTTCTTGACCTTGCAAGGAACTCCTTTTTTTACTTCCTCTTTTTAGTCTCATCTTTAAGGTTTTTTCGCAACGATTGCGCCCTCATCTCAATGATTTTATTATGCATTTTGTTTGGTTTTAAACTAAAAAATTCCTTTGCCTTATTTTCATCTAAAATAAAAGCTGGCGATGGTTTCTGCATAACTGCCATATCGTCACTCCCCTTTCTCTTTTTATTTTTTTTAGAAAACAAGCAAATAATTATACCACCTTTTTTAATTTTGTCAATAGTATAATAAAAGGTTTTCTGTATAAATATAATATCACTCAGTTAAATAAATGTCAATACGGATATGATATTTTAAACAAAGTTTAGTAATTATGCACATTGACAAAATATGTTTTTAGTTATTTTTATTATTATTATTGTTTAAAATAATTATTCAAAAATATATTTAATTATGCCATTAAAAAAAGGAAAAGTAATGGAGAGTGCTTTAAAGGACTCTCCATTTTATTATTTATTCGGTTACTTCTGGCAAGCCACCAATGCTTGTAAGCATAGAAAGCAAACCCGCTAATACACTTGCAGATACAACAGCAACCCAATTTACATCACTAACCATTACAGTAGCGCCAATAGTAGCAACAGCAGTCTGTGCTACCGTCTTTATAGCACGAACACCTGCACACTTTAACCAAAGTTTCCAATTAGTCTTTTTCATACACATTCCTCCTACTTTACTGTTTTTTTTCTAAATTATTAATTCTCTGATTTAAATTACCAATTTCTTCATTAATAACAGCGTCTTGCGTTTCAAGATGATAAACTCTTTCGATTACACTGTTGTGTTTGTCTACTTTTTCTTCAAGCTGTTTAATACGGTACAATGTTAATTTTGAACTTGCAATAATACCTAAAATTGAGCCAATAGCAGAACCACCTAAACCTATTAAAGCAACAATTACTTCTGTTGTCATTACTTCACTTCCTTGTACTTATGTAAGTGTAATCTGCACACGGTCAATGGCTTTACCATTTTTACCTGCATAGCCGTCCTGTCTTGTATCTTCCTCGGTATTATGTTGCCAATCGTACCAATAATTATTGCCTTGTCCACAAACCTTATAAGTGGCTTTGTAATCGCCAACGCCACTAAATTCAATTTGAATAGCATCAATAACTTTGCCGAGAATACCAGCATAACCATTATTACTATCTGCCTTATTATAACCGTCTACCCAATCGAGCCAATCACCGTCACGAAGATGTACCCTGTATCTGATATTACCTTCCGATACTTTAATCATAAGACCGCTGATAGCCTGTTTGAATCTACCTGCAACACCGCCAAGACCTTTTACCTCTCTGTACCATTTACCATCTGCGTAAACACGATATGTAATAGTTGGTTTCTTTGGCTTTGAATTACCACCAAGTTGTTCCGTAACCTTCTTGGCTAAATCACCTAAGCGGTTATAAAGCCAATCACCCGGACAAGCCTTGTTGTCAAACCATCTATGTACTGTAACAATCATCTCATCCGATTTCGGACTGTAATTAAGTGCCTTATTTTTATTATTAAACCACAAGAGCTTTTTCTTGCCATTACGCTTACAAATATCAACACAGAGTTTTACAAGACTGTTGTAAACATTGCTGTTCATCTCGTAAGGATGATATGTTTCACTTGCACACTCAATGGTGACTGCTCTCTGGTCGTTGCTGTTGCTTGAAGAACACCAAGAACGGTTGCCTTCATCAACACAGAGGAGAACCCTGCCGTCTGTACCGATACCGTAATTACAGCTTGCCTCTCGGTTGGTATCCATAAAGATATTGCCGAGTGTTTCAACTGAGCACTGACCGACAACACAGTGAGGAGTAATGCGGTCAATACTATGTGTCCTTGCTCCCGAATGATTCGGACTAAGTTTTGTGTAACTAACAAGTTTTGAATTACTCATAAAATTTCCTCCTTGCCTTTTACTTTTTAATATGATATAATTTAATCAGATTTATCGTCATTGTTTTCTTTGTTATCATTATTTTCATCATAATGTTGACAAAGTAATTCAATTCCAACTATAATCGCTCCAATAATTACAACAGACAATATTATCGGAAACATTATTGGTGATACATTATTAAAAATAAAATTCATAAGAACAAAACACCCTTTTCTTTGATAAATAATAATATGAAAAATAAATTAAAAACCATATGTAAAAACTTATATAAAAAATTAAGAAGTAATGAATCAAGAACCAAAATACTTGTTGCGTTATTTTTAACAGGAACAATATTCTTGATAATAGGAATATATAGAAAAAACATAGGACAACATTCCGACAACTTCACATATATAACATCTATTTCTTTTGCTATTTGGTGGATTTTAATGCCCATTACTGGAGCGGAGAAAGATAAAGTTGCCAAGAAAACCTGTATTTATATATTAATGACCTCAGTCACTCTTTATACATTATCTTATTGTTTGAACATATTTTTTATAGCAAGCCCTACAATAACACAATTGATATATTCAGCAATATTAATATTTTCAGTCATACTGTTCCTTGTTGATGTTTTTCAAACTTTATTCAACATAGTGTATCCTCTTATAAGTAAGATTTGGGGTAAGCTCTCTTCAAAAGAATCAAGTCCATTTATGAATTTTATAAAGAACACTATGACTGGATTAATAACTATTACAGCTTTTATTACAGCCATAGTTGGTCTAATTAAATTATTTATACCTTAAAATGTGTCTTTCCGAGAGTAGTAAATACTACTCTCTTTTTTATTAAAATTTTTCAAAATTAGATTCGTCCCAAACGGTTGCAGTTGATACTTCTGTGCCCACATATACATAACGCTCGTTATTATAAATGTAATAAGCGTTTGGAATGAGTTTAACACCAATTTCAAATATAAATGGATTATCTGCTACATCAACGGGTTTTTCCTGTTTAGCATAAGTTTGAGCTACGAGTTTTTCACCAAGATAATCTTCAATCCAATCATATCCGACTTTGTCAGATTGTGTTATTTTTTGAGTAAAACCTCCAAGTTTTTCGACTTTATCAAATACAACTTTATGCGACTTTATTTTATTCAATAAAATTTCAAAATCTTTATCAAGCATCGCTTAGCACCTCTTTAATCGTTTGGAATTGTTTTTCTGAAATTCCATCAGTATTATTAGAGATATTGTTCTCAGCACCAGGAATTGGGATAGGCGTATTTTTGTCAATCTCTTTGTAATTATCAACGCTATCTCCTGTACCGAGATAGAGCTGTTCTGCTCTAAGGGTTTCGCTTTCTGTATCGGTAATTACATTATTCTCATCGTTTGCATACAGTAACCTAAGTCCGCTTTTTTCGATTAATCTCATATGTCACCTCTACGCTAAAGTCCAATTTTTATCTGTGGCTATTTTAATATCTTCTGCCGTTAATTTTTTTAAATTTGTCGAGCCGATTGTAAATGTGTATGTTGCTTCATTTGTGATGCCAGACCTGTCTTTAAGAGCTTTTAGCCACGAAACAATAGTTTCTCTGGAATATTTTGTGCTGCAAGATAAATTCACATTATTACAATTAAACCCTTCTTCGATAGTAACAAATTCAAGATTAGGACAATATACAATCGAGCCATACTGGCAAGAGCTTAATGTTTTAGGTAAATTTAAAGTGGTTAAATTACTGTAACCGGCAAAAGTTTGATTCGATAATGCAGCTACTTTTGAATTTAATCTTATTTCCTTTAAATAGGGGTTACCGGGAGGGAAATAACTGTTATTTAATTCTTTTACAGAACACGAATCATCAATATAAAAATATTCTATGTATTTGTAAGGTTCTTCAGTATTAACCCTTAGATTCAATAAAACAGTTTGAGGTAGCCCTACTAACTTGCATTTTGTAGCATAACCATTTTCATTTGGAGCATAAAAATAATATCCACTAACTAATTCATTAGAGCCATCCGCAGAGCTTGGAATAAGAGAAATTGCTTTAGCCATATCTTTAGGATAATATTCTCTATCGACTTTAAGCCTTTCTCGTATGCTCGTTGCAATATCTTTATAATACTGTTCGTTTGTTATTATATAATTCATTAATACCTCCTCTCGTCTCCATACTCTATTCTTGCAACAGCAAGTTCGGCAATATTATTTTTATCTTCATCGGTCAGCACATAATCAGTTCCGTCTTGTCCTCGTTCGCCTGTGTCGCCTTTCTCACCCGTGTCGCCTTTTAGTTCACCGTTGTCATACTTTTCTTGAAATGTCATACCGTCAGTGAAATGTATATCGTTAGCCGTATAATTCTGTTTGATGTGTAAATCATCAAGCAATTTATTACCGCTAAGCTCAATACCGTTCACACAAGGCTTATTTAAAAGTTGATTATAGTCTTGAAGTTGAGTATAGCCTTGGTCTTGCCACTCATTTTCTCCGTCTGAACCAATTGTCAATACTTGACCTACTTTACCGTCATTTTTAGGTTTCAACAAGCATCTCTCGAATATAGTAAACTCGTCTGTGCTTTCGATTTCGGCATCGTCTGGGGCTGATATAACTTTAAAATTAATACCGCCGAATCTGATATTACCGCTTTCAAAACTTAGTTCTAAAATACCTCTCAAAATTCCACAAGCTGTAGTCATTTGCAAAATCAGAGGCAATAAAACAGCAGTTTTATCTTCATTGAAGTCACATTTGACACCAACTTTATGACCGTCGGATTTCTCACCATAGAACTGTGCTTGCGTACACTCTGTCAAGTCAATATCATAACCGTTGTTTAAACATTTAATCTCAAACAGAGTGACACCGTGTTCTCTTTGTGTAATAATTTCAGTTATCTTATTATCACACTTATTGTCAACAGATAAATGTCTATAAATCATCACTTCGCCTCGTTTCCGTCAACTGTAACTTTCCAATCACAACGCTCCGCAGGTGCAGAATACATCTTTTTGACTTCTGAAATATTAATACACTTTTCAATATTAACAGTGTTTGGAGTATCAGAATATGCGCCTTTGAGAGTTCTTGCTTGGATTTCCGTTCCACCAAAATCACAATTTCTGATTGTAATATTCGAGCCTGTTTTCATATGTAAACCGAAGCTGCTATTATCTGCATTATCGTGATTTTGATAACCTATCGTGCAATGCGTTGGTATGATTTTACAATTTTCAATTAAGCCGACTTCGCCAAAGCTATGACCGCAACCAAATACAGGAACAGTTGTTTTGCCAGCATAATCAATGCAATCTGCTCTGCCACCCCATTTAAAAATACAGTTTGAGACTTCCCACTTAGTTGCGTAACCTGTACCACCACTTTCAAGATGTAAAGCGTAACGGATATTTTTACAATCAAATGTAAAACCTTTGATGTGAGTGTGGACATTCAAATCCAAATGAAACGGACATTTTTTGATTATATCCTCAGACTTCAAAGTAGACTTATCAAAACCTGTTGCTCCGTCCCACTTGATTACAGTAGCTTGCGGATTGTATATGTTTTCGGACTCATAGTAAACATAGTCTTTAGTCATTACTCCTCTATAACCTACAAGTCCCACATCGGACATTCCTGCAAACTTGTCTTGCATATCGGTATATGTGCCAGCCATAACAACAATAGTATATCTATTATGATAACTGTTATCAGAAAAGCTATCATTAGCAAACAGAATAGAATTGAACTTCGTAACCCCAAAACCCTCAGTGGTTTCATTGTAATCGTTTGAAACATACAAATAATGCATTGTGTAATCAGGGGCTTGATACAGTTCAGGCTTAATATGAGACTTTATCAAGTCAGGGTTAGAATAAGCTGTACGCTTGTTATTCTGTTCAAGTTGAAGGTTGCAACTATTATCTACAAGTCTATTTGTAGCGACTGCAATTTTAATCGAATTTACGATTACATTTTCTGTCGCTGTATAAGTAGCAACTGCATTTTTAAAAGCACTAACTTCTGACAAAAGCCACGATGAACTAATAGATGTCTGCTCGTTCGCAGGATAGAAAACACAACCTGAATTTTCAATATTATCAAAATTCTGCAACGACAAACAATACGCCTTGCCTTGCTCAAGAACAACTGATTTTTTTAGTTTTAAAACAAAATTAACCGCAGATGTTGATGTTCCGCTCAAACTGATTTTATTATTTTTAACAGAAATAGTAACTCCACTTGCTGTCTGTTCTGTATCCTCAAGTGAACTAAGATTAATACTTTTTGTTATATCTAAAAGAGAACTTTCATCAACTTTATTGTTTAAAAGGTTTGTCATTTCAACTTTTGTATAAGCATTGTTTATCCCATAACCTTCAAGCGTAGTTGACTTATTAGCTTTTGCAACCTCAATCTTTTCTAACGCTTGAGTTATTGCCTTATTCGTCAAAGGATTTACCGAAATATCACTAAGTTCTGTATCCATTGCAACAGTTCCTTCTGGTGTCAAGATAGCAACTTTTGACAAGGCTTCTGTTAATGCCGTAAAGTTATCCGATTTTTCAATCTCTTTATTTTCAACCGAAGAATATGTTATAATATTAATATTACCGAAAGACAATGTTCCTTCGTTGGCTTGTACTACAATTTCACCAACAGATACGCCTTTATTTTCTGTCAAAGCTCCATTGATAGGTAATTCAACTTCTCCTTTATCCGCTGATAAAATATTAACCGAAACACAAGATACCTTTCCTTTAGTGTCAATAGATTTATAAAATATGTTAGTACAGTCATTTAAATCTAACGCTTCATTCCCATCACATAAAATAAAAACAGGATTTTTAATCAAACCCTCATTTTGATAAGTTGTTATATTCACATTATTGTTTATCCAACAATTTACTTGATGTCGTTCATTTTTTGCTTTCAAAAAAAACACCACCTCATTCTATTCACTGAAAGTCCAAGCTGACTCAATAACACTTGTTTGATTTATAGTGCTAAATAGTTTTGTAAATTTCATTTTTAAAGGTTTTGTATTATAGTCTGTATTAAAAGTCAAACTGAAATCAGTATCATCATCATACCTAATGTGCATAGCCATAAAAACAGGATATTGACAAATCCCTGACTTTGTTTCTAAAATTACAGAATATCCTAAATACATATCTTCTATATTAAATTCGTTGATTTTTAAAATATTTGCTGTACCAACGCTAAATTCATAGCAGTGCTTGCTTATATAAGAATTAAAATCCGATATTACTTCGTTATAAATACTATCCAAAGTATTTATAATATCTGTGGAGGTATAAGTATCACTAAAGGTGGCATTTTCGTTAGTCCAATCTCCCTCAATAATAAAATCATTCAATGCCAAAATTTCTTTTGATGATAATATTGAGGTGTTTATACCTTTGCTTTCCTTATCTTTAACCATCTTGTAATTCAATGAAAACTTAAGAGAAATTTCTTTCATTTTATTATAGTTTTGGTTGTAAGATTTAAGGGCATTATCATAAGACTTCCTTACATTTTCATAAGTATTTGCGGCTTCATATAATTCATTATATAAATTTTTACTATGATAATTTATATAATCATGAATCGGTTTATCACTTGATGTCAATTCCGCAGTTGTCAAAGGGTAGTCTGTTATATATTTAACTCCGCTCGGATAACCGTTTGGATAATCATCAGCTAAATAAATATTAATTTTATCAGCTACACTTCTATAAGAAGTTAACGCCTCTGAAACTTTAGTTTTTAGCTTAACTGTTTCAAGATTAGCTTCAATTAATTTCCGTGCATAATTAGTATAAGTGCTTCGATTATTTTCTATTTCTTTCAAAAAAGACTGAACTGCGGCAAGCAAAGTCCTGTTCTTATCCTTATCAGCAATAAAATCCATATAACTTAAGTAACTGTCAAAATTGTATAAAACATTATTACCAACAGGATTAATCAAGCCAAGTCCGTACTTGTCATCTGCCGAATGAACTCTTAAAGCTGTGACACATCTACTATCAGTAGTATGTATATTTGTTTGTTTTATCGCATTATCCCACGATATATATAATGATGATTGACTACCAAATCTTCCCCTTTCAAACCCTTTAAGAGAATCTTCATCAACTGTACCACTGATAATATGTATTAAGCGATTATCGTTATCAAAGACAAAATAACATTGATAAGCTGATTGAACATCGTTAGTAAGGAAAGAATACAAGTTTACATTATCTAAATCATTAAATGTTCTGTATTTAGAACACACACTCAAAGAAACATAACCAATATTCCAATTTGGCAAATAGTCTAAAATTTGATTTAATAAGCCCCTGTCCATTCTTTGCGGAGAGCAATAGGCAATAGGCACACTTGCTCCCGAAGTTGAGTAATCTCTAAGCCAAGTATTCCCCTGTACAACATCAACTATTTTATCAGGGATATACAAAGGAAGTGTGCTTTTTGATAAAGAAAAAGTCTTTTTAGAAAGTGTATATTCATAACTATATGCTGTTATATTTTTATACGGAATTACACCTTCGTTAATTTCTTCAATTGAAGTTACCACCCACCATTTTTCACCGCAGGTATAATCCTCCTGTCCCTTAGATGAGCCGTTAAAAGAGGTGCAATATCTTTGACCGCTAAACACTTTTATATAACCATATTTAGGTGAGTAACCACGGTACGAATCTTCACTACTTCCATCGTGTTTCAAGTCAAATAATTCAACCCTAATGTAACCGTTTGTTAATTGCTCTTCACTATCATCACTATCATCGTCATAAGGAAATTTAATCTCTACTCTACCTATTGGTAAATATTTAGCGTAGTGTTCTTCCATTCCTTCTTGAACACCAAGATAAGTTTTTGAATCAGCTTCTCTGTAATAATGAATACGATAACCAAATTCATTACTACTTAGCATAGCCACAACATCACCTGTGGACACTGGAATAAAATCTTCACAGGCAAAATGTTTATACGCAGAAACACCGTCATAAACAGCAGATAAATCATCAGATTTGTCTAAAATAGAGCCATTAGAATCGTTGATGTAACAGCCCCATCGCCAATTATATCCACTATCACTGCCAATATCGAATAACTCAACTTCGTCTTTTACTTTAAAACCAGAAAGATAATTATTCATATTAAGGGTCATATCATTGGAGGGTCTGCCTGTTTTGCTACTTATGTCAACGGCATAATCGTCTCTTACTTTAATTCCCATAAAGTTAAAGTAATCGTTATTATCATTAAGATACAAAACACTACCCTCGGCAATATCGTCATAGCATTGATTGTCTATGTATTTATATGACTGCATATCATAGATTTTTTGAGGTATTTTAAATGATAACTCTGAAGCTGTGCCAAATCTAATATCTTCTGAAAGGTTATTAACACCGTTTATTTGGCAAAGAATTTTACGCCTATCTGGTGTGTATAAAACTATTTCTGGTATTTTATTTATTTTATTCATTAAAAACCACCTAATCTATGTAAGGTCTTATATCTATAAGTGAGGCTCTCAATATAAGGTACTATACTTTCTTTTTCGTCTTGCTCATTTATCCAATAGGCAGAAAAATTTATTATATTAACTCCATTAATCATTTTTAATGGAGGAGAAAAATTTGAGGGAGGTATTATAGAAATATTTTTACCTGTACTCGAACTACAAGTGCCAAATTTTGTATTTATATTATAAGTAGCATTATTATCTGTCATTGTATCAGACAAATAAATAGTTCCATTACTACCAACTATTGCTATATGAAAAACATCATTTTCCATTACCTTACTAAACGGTTTTAATTTTATTTCAATATTAGGAAAAACAAAAAAATCTTTTACCGTCTTTACGTTTATTGAATGAACTGCTGACAAATTATTAAAAGAAACTTCCTCGTCTTTGTACCAAAAACCACTTGCATTTTGTAATGTACAACGAAAGCCCCTTAGTCCTTGTACATCAATAATATCTTCATTGGGGATAAGAATAGCGTTTAAATAATAATTTCTTCTTTCGTCTATTGTCACAAAACGCTTATATCCATCTTGCCCAAATAGCCATTCTTTTACTTCATCAATTTTATCAATAGGAATTTCATTATCCAAACTTAATATCTCAATTCCAAAACTAAGTGGTTTATCAGCATATTTCAAACCATACAGTAAATGGTCGGAAGCCTTTGGTAGCACATCTGTAACAGCTTCGTATTCTGCACCAGTCGAAACACTCCCAAAAGCACTACTTTCATAAACAAGCATTAAATTGTATTGGTTTGAATTTATCCCATTGTATTCAAATAAACACTCTCTATACATAAATATCACCACCTGTTCTTTTGTATATAAGGCATAGACGGAAAAATCACCTATGCCTTATTTTTATTTACTTGCTTATATGTTAAATTTATTATTAACAATAGATGTCATAAGTTTATTAATTGCCATATCAGAAATTCTGTTAGCCTGTTCTTTAAGAGCATTGACCGTTGTTTGAGTAGCATCGCCTTGAATAACTACATTTATAGAACTTGTCATAGATGTGTTATTAATACGAGGAACATTACTCTTTTGATTTAAAAAAGCAGAAGGATTAGAAGCTATATCATATAATGTGTTAGTCATAGCCTTACTAAATACAGGATTTCCCTCTGGGAGAATAGTATATCTACCTTTGCTTAACTGATAGGGGATTAATTCAGTATTAATACCCTCTTCGTCTACAACAGTCAAACCACCTTTTGCAGACTTTGTACCGGAAGCATATTTACCAGAAGGAAGGGGCAGGTACGCCGCGGTTATATATTTAGACGGGTTTGAAATCCAAGATGATAGTGTCGGAACTTTTCCAAAAGGAGTATTCACATATTCACTTTCAGATTTATTACCATTTTTATTACCATTACCTGACTTGTTTCCTGATTTTTTGTTGTCGTCATCAGGTAAAACTTCTAATAACTTTTCAACCTTTTCACGATAATCGTCAATAGCTTGACCGTTGTTAGTTATACTTGTTGTAGTGTCATCTATTGAGTCACTAACCGAATCAATAGCGGTTGAAACATCATCAATCTTTCCACTAACTGTATAAATTTCTCCTTGCATTATATCAAGTAATGCAAGTGTACCAATATTAGAGTTGTTGTATTCAGATAATGCAATTTGAGCATTATCCCAAAGATAGTCAAATTCACTCTTACTCTTAGTTGTATAAGTGGAAATATAATTATACAGTTGTCCGTAAAGTTCACCACTATCGTTATCAATTCTACTACAAGCATCTCTGTAAAGTCTAACTTCGTCACTAAGATAATCGTCAATAGAATTAATAAGATTATCCCAATACTCATCTTGTTGCTCTTTCATTTTATCAAGAGCGTCTGACCTCATATCATATTCTCTATCAGTAAGAGTATCAAGCATATCATTGCGGCTTGAGTTAAGTGTGTCTTGAGCTTCTTTTGCGTTCTTTTTGCCAGCACTACTATCATCAAGGCTTGCAACCGCTGACGATAAGGAATCTTTAGCCACTGTATTTTGACTTTCTGAAATCTTTTTATTCCACTCATACTCGTTCTTTTCGGCTTCAAGAAGTTCTTTCCTCTTATCAATTAACTCGTCAATAGATTCCTTCTGTTTTTCATACTCATCTTTGATTAATTCATTCTCTTTTTTGATTAAGTCTGTAACAAGGTCAACTAAATCTGAAATGTTATTCTTAGCATCTTCAAGAGAACTTTTCTGTTCCTCAAGTGCATCTTTTTGCTTTTCAAGAACTTCCTTTTGAGTAGTCAAAGCATTATTTGCTTCCTCTGTATAACCAAGAAAAGCATCGGCATTTGATTCTAAGGAAGTTTCAGCTTGGTCTATTAAAGCGATATATTGAGAATATTGAATTAAAACGCCCTCAATGGCGTCTTTACTTACACCCTCAGCTAATTTATGGGCAATAGCAAGTTTTAATGTAGCTTCAGTGAGATTATTTGTACTACCTGTTAAATTGTCATTACTTTTTGATTGCGTTTCGGTTGACAGAGAATTAATACTGCTAATAGCAGATTGTAGCTGAGTATATTTTAAATTCTCTAATTGAGCCTTTGCAAGAGCAATATAGGATTCTTTATTTATTTGTAACTGACCGTTTTCATTAAACAAAGTGCTAACATAGTTATCGCCAGCTTCAATTATAGCGTTTAAATTATCCAAAGTAAGATAACCATTGCTATTATAATCTGAAACTACCGTACTAAGTGATTTATAAGTGGACGCAATCCCACTTATTGTTTCCTTGAGATTCTTTATCTTTTCAGATAATTTATCATTTGCTATAGTATATTGCCAATCTTCTGATTTTGTTATTGCTTCTTGAACAGCACTTGAGAGTTCGGGAAACATTGATGATAATTGAGAAGTGATTTCTGCTTGTACGCTTTCTGATTCGGCAGCATCTAAACAAGCCTCTTTGAGCTCGTTGAAATTTTCTACTGTTGATGGTAAACCCTTGGAGAGTTCTTGTTCATAAATAGCAGCCTGTGCCTCTGCTTTTATATAATTATTAATTAAATCATAATTATCATCAACATCGTCTGTATCGGCAAAAATATCCTTTAAAGTTTTGTAATAGTCCGAAGTGATTAATTTATCTCCGTCTTTGCCTAACTCATTCGCTTTTGTTTCAATAGCAGAAATGGCTTTTTGAACTTTATCATAATAATCTAACATTGTTTCTATGTTAGTAGTGTCAATATTAACACCAAAAGTAAAAGTCCGTTTTCCTATTCCATTTTGAGTGGCACTCGATGAACCTTCTCCGACATATTTACCAAGAATATCAGAAGTAATCTTGTAAGCATCTTCACTACTACCACCCGAAATGTCTGTTAAAGATTTGTCATCTACCGCTTTCTTTTGAAAAGATGACCTTCCTCTATTTTTGATTTTATCTTCTGTTTCGGCACGAGCTGCGTTACTTCTATCATAGGCTGTTTGTAAATCAGTTTTAGCCGAAGCCAAAACTGAATCAGCGTATTTTTTCTCCGCATTAGTAGCGTCTCCGAGAAGTTGAATTTTATCCTTTAACTGCTCATTAACATTCTTAATAGCAGTCTCTTTTTCCTGTTCAGTTGCTTCTGTTCCAAGACTTGCATATAAATCCCAAGCCTGCATTGTTTTATTAATAGCTTCTGCACTTTTATCTGCTTGTTCAATAGTATCTTCGTATGCTTGTCTTTGTGCTTCTTGATATGAGTTCCACATAGCAATACCGGCACTGATAGCAATAGTAGCAATTGTTATCCAAGTTGAAACAGATGAAAGAATACCTTTTGAAATTGAAATCTTTTTAGCAGATTGTTCAGCAGCTTCTCCACTTTTGATAAAAGCCTTAGCAGCATTATAAGATTCCACACTAATATGCCCTTCTTCTCTCAACAAGTCAAGATTAGCGGAAGTCAAATTTCGTGTACCGTCAGTAACACCTTTTAGTGCAATTTCGCCTTTTGCAAACTGTGTCATTTTCTCAAGGTCGGCAACACTTATCTTATGAAAGTCAGATAACAAAACCGCATTTTTTAAAGATAAACCCTCAGTAGCTTGTGATAAAGAATTAGTAGCAAGTATTTGTTCCTGAAAGGCTTTTGGTATTTCAGTCGCATTTAAAACCGCTTTTTTTTGACTGATAGAAAGTCCTTCTAAAGACTGTTTCATAGCCTCAAATGGCATATTGCCATCGGAACCCTTTAATGATGACAATGTAGATATTTCTGTAAAAGCAGTTGAAATATTGCTAATATTTCCTTTGATTGTACCTAAATTCTTTATTAAATTTCCAATTCCTATTGCACTAATGGCAACAGGGAGTAGACCTATTTTGTTAATTAAACCGTCTAAGCCATTTACTAAATCAGTTAATACCCCAACAATATCTTTGATTTCAGAACTATTTATAAAATCTGTTGACAAACTCTGAAAAGAAGATTGTAAAGTATTTATTCTGCCCTCAATACTATCCAACCAACGCTCTTGTTCTTTTAATGCAGAACCACCTGAATTTTCAGAAGATGCAAATGCTTTTTCAGCCTGTTTAAAGTTAGTGATTAATGCCGCTACTTGGTTGGCTCTTTGTTTTCCGGCAATGGTTTCCAAAAGTGCAGCCTGATTAGTTGAAGATAAACTACTATATACTTCGCTAATGCCTTTTACAATTTCATATGTAGATTTGAAATTACCGTCTTTATCAAAAATATTTACTTTGCCATTTGTAAGGTTAAGAATTTGAGTCTGCATTTTAGAGATAGAGTCAACATTATCGTCAACTTCCTCACCTAATGACTCAAGTTCACCTTTCATACCCCTTAATCTAAGACTCAACACTTTAATGGAGTTACCCATTTCAGAAGCATCTTGGGTAATTTCAGTACCAGCAGTAAGTAGAGCAATAGTTTGGTCTATATCATTACCTGCAACTGCTAAAGCTGAAGCCGAGTTAGCAAGTCCGTCACCCAAATCGCCCGAACTAACGGCAAAGTTATTTGATACTTCATTAAGTTTATCAATAATGCTTTCAGATTCACTTGCGTTCATATTAAACGCTTTTAATGTTGATACAATAGTAGAAGTGGCTTCATCAATACCACTTAAATCATCACCAACATTTTTATACATAGTTGCAACTTTAGCCAAATCCTCAGACTCGCTAACAGTATATCCAAGTCGAGCAAAGTCCGCTGTTGCATTAATGAAGTCAGACAAGTTAGAACCAAGTTCTTGTGAGTCTTTTTTAGCATTTTTCAAAAATCTACTATAAGAGCTATCAGTTTCATCTGTAACTTTCTTTAACTCAACCATAGCAGAGTCAACATCTTTTATATTTGAGTAAACATTTTTTAAGCCTTGAATAGCAAGATAAAATAATCGTGAAGCACTAAAAAAGTAACCAAAATGTTTCCAAGCCTCTTTTAATCCACTCACAAAAGTACCCGTTGCTACTCCTGCTTCCTTACACTTAATCTTGAAAGTTGATAGTTGTGCATTAAATTCTGATAAATCAGCAGTTGTTCTAAGTTCCTTGCTTTTGGATATAAGATTATTTAATTCATTGCTTAGAGAAGTATTATATTTAATCTTTGTCCAAGTATTAGCAATTAACCTAACTTCGCTTTGAGCTTTCTCAATTTTTGAATTTAAAATTGATTGTTGTTGTGCAGAATCCTTAACTGATTTATTGGCACTTTTAATTTCTGCATCAAATTCTTTATATTTAGCTTTTAAAGTTGATAGTTGTGCATTAAATTCTGATAAATCAGCATTGTTTTTAAGTTCTTTACTTTTAGATACAAGATTGTTTAATTCATTCTTTAAAGAATCATTTTCAATCTCACTCCAAGTATTAGCAAGTGTTCTGACTTCGCTTTGTGCTTTTTCAATTTTTGAGTTTAAAATTGATTGCTGTTGTACGGCGTCTTTAACTGGACTATTAACACTTTTTACTTCGGCGTTATACTCTTTATACGCTAACTGACATTTTTTTAATTGAGTTTCTAACTGACTAAGTAAATTAAGTTGCTCTTGTTCAGGAAGATTAACTGAATATTTTGTTCGTAAGTTATTTAATTTTTGCTGCTCTTCTGCCAACTGATTAAATGCAGTATCAGTTTTTTCAGTGCCCTGAACAGGGAAAGCCATATAATTAACTTTTTGATTAAACTCATCTATCTTAAAAGAAGTGTTTTTATAGCTTTCTTGTAATTTATTTAGTCTTTCCTGTTGCTTTTTAAAGACATTATCCATTTTGCCATAGTCAGTATTCATACTGCTTATGTGCGCTTCAAACTGTTCGCTTTCTTGATTGAACTGATAAACGGCTTTAGTAGTTCTTTTTAAGCCGTTCTCAAGTTCCTGAACATATGTAACAGTTGCTTTAGTTCCATTTTCAAAATCAACAATACCCGATTTTGTTCCTGTAAATGAAACATTTGAAACTTTGCCTAAATTTTTACCGATGTCAGAAGCTACACTTTCAAGTTTTTGCTTTACAACATCAATTTGTTTAACATTTAAAATATCATTAAAATTAGCTTGTCCTAAGTCAAGCCTCATACCAGAAAAGCTATTTTGAATAACCTTTTGTGCTTGCTGTGTAGCTTTTGAAATACCAGACTTGCTAATTTCATTAACAGAAATGTCAACTTTAACTTTATTAAGTTTACTACCTAAAGTTTCAATTTGTTTGTTTATTTCCTTAACTGCGTGTTCTTCGTTAAGTTTCGCAGTAACTAATATCGTGGATTCGTGACCTATATTTCCTGCCATACTCTAATTCTCACCACCTAATGAAAAAGAGATGACAGAAGCCACCTCAATTTTAATTATTATTTAAATCTATATCCTTTATCATAAAGACTCATCTCAAAAATATCTCTCAATAAGCCACTTCTACTATTTAATTCTTTGACTGTAGCAGCAGCGAAAGGTCTTGCCTGTAAATACCTGTACTTTTTATTTGACAAATTATTGATTGTATAACCTATTCCACCAAATTTAGCCGTATATTTTTTTTCACCCAATTCAATAAGTTCAGGCAAACTAAACGGAGTCTGAAAAACTAAATCACCATAATTATTTAACATCAAATTTGGCTTTGCTTTACTAAAAACAGCCACAGTGTGGTCGAAACTACCCATTCTGCTCAATAACTTTTTGTCCCATTTATCTCTATCTAGTAAACTATATCGTCTAACATAATGGGGAATCTTGTTTTTTTGCCCTCTATGATAATGAATTTTATATCTTTTATATACACTGCCCTCGGCGTGAGTTATAGCTGAATCAGTTACATACTCCGACACCTCATTAAACATCACATTATCAATATCGTTACTAAGAACTTTTATGAAGTCCTGAACTGAATTAAAAATTGCCATTTTACTTAATCAGTTATCCTTTGCTTAAATAAAAGGCTTAAGAACTTCTTTATTTGAGCCATTTTCAATATTACTATTCAAAGTTGAAACTTGATTTGCAACCTCTTTAACGCTTGAAAGCATTTTATCGTTACCAAAGAGTTCGTCAAGTTTTTCACTTACCTTGTTAATAATTTTAATACCCTCTTCACACTCGGATGTTAAACTATTCAATTTTATCTCGAAATAACTGTTTTTTGAACTTAATTTATCTTTTATATAACAATCTACAATATTTTCAATCATCGCAAAACTATCGAGATAACACGAAACGCATTTATCTGTCTTGCTACAAACAAAGTTGATTATGTTTCTTGCAATTTTATAATTTGTTTCATAGTCTATAATTTCAAGTTCTTTTTCATTACCGTTAGTATCTGTCTCCTTGACCTTTTTTGTAACAAGAGGAATATTAGTAAAAACTTTTAACCAAGCAATATTCGTAACAACCTCATAATATTGAGGACAATATTCATTATCTATAAAAATTATCTGTTCAGCTAAAATAGGAACAAAGTCTAAATCAGCAAGTGACTTGATATTTTTATAAACTTCAAACATAAAACCGTTCTCTAAAGTATATGATAAACTCTTGTTTCTTGAGAGTTCTTTAATTTGCGTACTTGTCAATTTTTTCAAAGAAATCCACCTCTAATAATTTTTGATTTTCTGTTTTATTTAAAGTTGCAACCGTTGGAAACCTTTTTCTTATTCGTCTTTGTTTTTGAATAAACTCATAATCTAACCAACCACCGTCCACTTTTGAGTAAGCTACCCAATAATAGTCTATTTCTGGAAATGTTTTCCAAAACAATTTCCTTTTTAATTTAGCCACGGAGTCAGGCATACCCTTAGTATCTAACACAAATTCTTTGCCATTTGTTAATTTAACATAAAAATCTGCAACATATGTAATCGCCCTAACATTATGACCTTTTCTCTTAAATTCATTTTGTAGCACATATTTCTTTTGCAGTTCATATTTTGCAATTATGCCACTTTGCACATCCGGCAAAATGACTTCCTCATAAAATCTCTTTTCTAAACCACTATCAAAAATAATTCCGTCATTTGAAGTTCGTTTAATAGTATTCTTATCTACATTAAATTTTGTTCTACTTTTTTTCATTGAGTTATTATACCTTGTTGTAAAAAATGGGAGAAACAGTTTGTCTACCGTCCTCCCATTAAAATTACAAAATATTAGTTTTTATTTCCCTTTGTGAATTTCTTAACAGTGTCATCTTTAAGTTTTTCTTTGCTTGATTTTGTTATGATATTATCATTATCATCAACTTCAACAGTCTTTAAATTCTTAATATCATTCATAACAATATCAGCAAAGGCTTGAGATGTACTTTCACCATTCTGTGGAGAAACTTTAGATTCAGTTTCCTCAAGATACTTTTTCCCACATTCAAAAGAACAAACTACACTTCGCCAATTAAATGTACCTGTTGTTGAAATATTAACTCTACAAGGATTGAACGGTTTAGAACAAATAGGACAGGTTTTATACACCTTCATATTAATTTCACCTTATACTTCAACATAATCAGCAGCATCGTCATTAAAGAACTTCCAACGACCAATAATCTGATTAGCACCACATCTTGTTTTGATACACTTGCCTTCAAAACTCTGATTAGCCTGACCGTCACCAATTGTTGTTTCCATAGTGCCTGTTGGGTCAACAATATAAGCGTCGTACTGCCACATTCTTACTGTGTTACAAGCATCTTCCCATTGACCTGTAACACGAACAGCAATCTTTTCTGATACTTTGTCAGCTCGTCTGTCTACAGAAGCACCTTCGGCAATCTTCCTTGTATAAGTCACAATCGCCATAGTTCCGTCAGAATGCTCATTTGCTTCAAACTCAATAAAGCCAGCAGTAGAAGTATCCTTTACAGGTGCAGTATATTTTACAGATTCGCCAGCCTTGGCTGCTGTATCAACCTTATATGTTTTGTCACCAACTTTAACAGACTCAATACCATCTAATGGCGCATATGTAAGTGTTGCCTTATTCTTGGTAATTGCTACTGAATCATCCCAACCAATCTGAATTGAACCGTCCTCAACTTCTGTGCCATAGCTGTCAGCAAGGAGATTTGCACTCACCATACCTGCTGTCCAACTAAGAGTTGTATTAGGATTTCTTTTAAGAACGCCAATAATAGAACCCTTTGAACCTACAAGGTCAGTGTTGTCCTGACCGTCCTTAACTGAAAACTGTGTAATTTCATCACATCTATACTTGTAAGCACCAAACATAGGTGTAAATACATCAACAGTATCAACACTTGTAAAAAGGACATCATTAATATTAAGCTTCGCCATATTTACCTCCGTTTAATTATTTTTTATTATTATTTGATTATAAGAAAAGACCAAGATTATTTGTCAAATTCTAAGACAAAACAAGATTGGTCTTTTGTTGATAATTTTTCACTTAATACATTACCTGTATAAACACCGATAGCAATATTACTTATGTGAATATTATGTAATATTTGTTTTACCGACAAAGTAAATTCAATATACTTTATATTCATTGCTGTTTCAAAATTGTATTTAAAATCTTTATTATTAACCATTGTAACAAGATAGGACTCCAAAACACTATATTGTCTTGGATTTTTAGCTTTCTTTTTTAAATCTCTTTTTAATAAAGTGACAGCTCTATCTAAAACATATCTACCGGAAGCACCGCCAACATCTTCTTTCCTGTTATCTTTTTTTTCGCCAAGAATTTTACGAATAGCTTCAGCAATTTTATCCATATCATTTTCTGTAATAATAACTCTTTGTAAGTTATCAATTATAAAATAATGTTTTTTGCCATTTTCATTATCGGTTGTCATACAAATTTGAATATCAGAAATATTAAAACCTCTAAAGAACATAGAAAAAATATTTGCGTTTCTCTTCTTATTTACACCAAACAATTTTATTATTTCTTCATCAGTTCCACAGGATAATATTTTCAACTCATAAAGTGCCTGAATAAACAAATCATAAAAATTCAATGTTATATAATCAATTTTATTTAGCCATAGTTCTGCCCTGCGAGTGAAAGGCATAGCCGTCAAATGATACGCTAACAGAAAATAATCATCTTCGTTTTCATAGACTTCTTTAAAAGTTGGAATGTAAACCTGCACATATTGGTTTATAGCAATCGTATCATTAAGAAAAATTTTATTTTGCATATGTTAAATTACCTTTATCAGTAATATTATTAAAATCTCTTACCGCATAAGTAAGTTGATAACCGTGATAATCTTGAGTTGCCGTAAAATTACCATCGAACTTAACTAAGTTCATTTCGCCTAATGCTATTTCATTAGTTCCGTTAAACAGATTATCTATGACAGTCGCAATTAAGGTTGTGCGCTTACCTTTATCCGTTCTTAACAAACTATCGTGACAAAAAATATAAAAATTTATATACAACATTTTTTCAGTTTTGCCACCATAAACTTCACCACTAATACCAAAACAAATATAAGTTTTAGCACTATCGTTAATCTTTGGATAATAAACTTCCGGTCGAATACAATCCCATTTTAATTTATTGCAATCATATTCTATATCACCGTTATCAAGTAATCTTTGAATATCCTTGTCCTGACAAAGTTTTTTTAAAATTTGAGCCTCATAAATATTTAAATTATTTAATTTTGCCAATAATTATCACGCCCAATCATCCAATAATTTTTTGTTTTGTTGTGAGATATTAGGATTTTTATATTTATCTCTTAAAACATCTGTTTCTACCTTATTAGCAATGCCATTTTCAATATCATCATTGATATACTCCGTCTGACATTCTACAAGTGTCCAAGTGTTTACACCCTTATCATTGAAATTCTTTGTTGTATCATCAGCTTGTGTTATTTTATACGCAGTAGGGTGTTCTTTATTTTTATCCATTAAAATCCTTGTATCACGCTCTACTTTATTGGTTTCATCATTGCTTTGAATATATATCATATATTGAGCTGTACCAACCACTGTCTTATTAGCTTCTTTTACACCACTATTGTATTGAGTGGCATTAGTTGAATACACAGGATATTCAAGAACAGTATAATCAGTTTCAGGGTTAATGATAAATTTTAACGACCAATTACAATAATACATAACTGCTTTTTCATAAAATTTATTGTCATCAACCAATCCTACAACAATCCAATAATTGTCTTTGTATTTTATGTAGTCACCACTTGTCAATGTGCCAATAGGGCACAAAACTTGTCTTTTTTTTGAGCTTTCATCATTATCTGATGTTACTTGCTGAACAATTCCCTTAAAAGGAATACCGTTTTCCTGTTTTAAATCAGGTTTGTAAGGGTAATAAAACATATTATTACCTAATGGACTGTTAAGCACATCATCTATGTATGGGGACTTAAAAAAATCAAAATCTGTATTCTCGTTACCCCCCGCATAAGAGGGCGGAGAGGAGAATTGAGTCCATTCTTTAGCCATTGTCATCACCGCCATAAGCCGGCTGTTTTGCTTGGTCTAATTTTAACTCTACTTTTGCTCTTGCATATTTAAGTTCTTCAAATGTCATTTTCTTAGCTGTACCTGTATCGTTTAATGACAAATCCTTACCGATAATATTTATTTTCTTGTTTTGTCTATCAAATTCTCTTTCAAGATAATAAACTTTCATAATATCAGCAATTATTCCCATAGTTTTGAGAGAAACTTTTTTATTAAAATTTCCTGATTCAGAATCATAGTCTAAGTCACTAACTTCTCTTTCATATTCTGCTATAGCCAATTCAGCCCATAATTTAGTTAATCCCTCTGGCAATAATGATATTTCTACATATTTCGTCTCAAAAATATTAATAATTTGTTCTAATGATGTTATAACATCACCGCCAATTAAAGTTCACCGTTTTCTGCCATTGTTGAAAATTTATAACCCGTCAACTGTTCAATAGCATTTTTTTGAGCAACTGTTGCCTTGTCAATTCCTGCTTGAGTTGCAAGGTCAATAAGTGCTTGCTTATCACCCTCATTATGAATACACTTCTCGATTTCAGCCTTAAACTTCTTAATATCCTTTAAAGCCAACATCTTTTTAACATTATCCAAAGTCAAAGTATCAGTATGTAATTCTTTTGAATTTGTAATATGAAAGATAGCATTTCTTACAGCTTCATCTTCAATAAAGATACGAGCGTTAGAACCTTTAGTATCAACACCTGTAAACATTACATTATTCATACCAACCTGATTTTCAACTTCTCGATAAGTTAAGCCGTTCCACCTTTTTACACCAGCAGGAATAACAATGTCAGAACGATTTTCACTATCTCTAAAATGTAAAGCATAATTTCTCAGATTAGTGATGGCAATTCTGCCGTCTGTATTAATTGTGTTATTCGTCATTTTCCCATTCCTTTTATTAGATTTATGAGTGAGCCAAAAATTAATTGACTCACTCATATTAAGTACATTTATTAAAATGTGAGATTATTTCACTTTTACTGGAATATTAATCAGCCTTTGTAACAAGACCAATCTCAAACTCTCTACCCTTAGTAACATCAGCACCAAGTTCCATATCAAATCTTGTGATTACAGAACCTGTTGAAATATCATTACCTGCCATAGTAGTAAGACCGCCTCGTCTAATAATATCAACAGGAGATGTAATACCCTGCGGTACAAAGTAAATATCATCAGTATTAACATATGTCTCAAACGCACTCTTATCAGCAAGTGGCTTAGCAAAGTTATATCCATTTGGAAGTACAATAAGGTTTGAACCCTTATAATCACCATTATAGCCCTGTTTTGCAATCTCATCTACCTGTGAATCAGTATAGAACGGGAGAGATGTGGACTCTGCATTTTTATAACCATTGAAACCAGAAATGGTGGCAATATTATTGTAATCCGAAAGAATTGATACCTTACCCATTCTACGAATCTTACTTACCATATTATCAATGGCAGTCTGAGTAAGATTACCAGAATATTCCTCATAAAACTTAACACCTGTTGTGTTATTCTTAAGTGCATCCTTTAAAACACCAAGAACATATGTAACACCCTTATTGTGCATAGTAGCCTGAATCTGCTCAATTTCCTGTGCATTTGTACCAAGAAAATCCTTACTCTCAAACTCACGATAATTATATCTCATACCTGCTGAAATTGTCTGAGTCTTGATAGGATAACTAATTTCCTTACGGTCAGCAAACGATACATCTGAACCCTTAGCCTGAATATCAGCACCAAGATTTTCATATGTCCAAGTATGCTTTACAGGAGTTGCATCCATACCAATAGTTTTATAATTACCGAGAAGTGAATAAATCTGCATCTGCTTTACAAGAAGTGGCTCAATACCAATCTTAAAAATAGTATTAAGTTCAGCTCTTGCAGTAGTGTCGCCAGCAGCGGCTCTCGAACCAAGTTTTGACATAAGCTCTACTGTTGAATCAACTTCCTTGCCATACTTTGAAGTATCAAGACCACGATGAAGTGCCATATTAATTTCAGCAACACGCTTAATCTTGTTCATATCACGAACTCTTGCTTCTTCTCTATGCTCGTTATTAAGTTCAATCTTATACATATAATTTCTTACCTCCTAATTAAACATTTACAGAAATTTCAAGACCATTACCTGCATAGTTTGTTTTATTAAGAACCGTGAAGGTAACTGCATAACCACTTGCATCTGAAGTCTTTTCAAACTCACCCTTTGCATTAGCAACCAAAGTATCGCCCTTGGAAACATCTGAATACGCTGTTGCAAGAACAGTATCATTAATTTCAAGCACTACATCTTTCATAGTTGCTGTGTCAAAAATTCTTGCAAATTCACCAATTGCAATCTTATAGTCGTCTGTCGAACCTACAAACTCGACAGGTTCTCTTTCATTAATAACAAGCCAAAGTGCTTTCTTCGCAGTTGTAGCAGTAGGAAGTGCAATAGTGCCAGCCGCTCTGTCATATGTAACAAGATAACCATTCTTGAGTTCAGCGGGAGCTTTTACATTACCTACATTGCGTACAGTCTTAAAGTCACCAACATTTTTAAACTTTACCATATTTATTCCTCCTAATTAACACTCAAACAATGAGCTTTCATCATTTTCATTGCCAATATTTGATTCGTCAGGCATTGAAATATCTAAAAATAAGTTTGTGTCAAACGAATTTAGTTCATTTGATTTTTCTTTCTTAATTGAATCAAAACTAAAAGCCTTAGCTTTCATTACAATATCATCAACACTAAAACCACAACCCTTTGGATTTTCTCTAAATGAATTAATTTCAACTTCAATAGCCTTTTTACAATCATCCGAAAAGTCCTTCAACTTTTCATCAAGAGCATTACATTCAGACTTCTTTTCAATTTCAGCAAGCTGTGTTTCAAGTTCGGTTTTACTTGATTTAACCTCATTGATTTCATTAGTAAGAGAAGAAATAGTTTCATCTTTCTCTGTAATAACCCTATTAAGACTTTCAACTTTTTCATTAAGTTCAACAATTTTACTATTAAGTTCAGTTACTTCTTTTGAAGCTTCAATTTCAGCTTTTAAAGAATTTACTTCCCCTGTAATCTTGTCGCAAACTTCCTTAAACATCTGTTCAACAGTCATATCAGTCTTTCCTCCTTCATCTTTGTTATGTTTTGCGTTAAGTTCTGTAACAATGGCACTATCGTCACCTTGTTTTACAAGTTCACCTAACAAATTAAAACCACAATACTTATAAGCAATTGGTACTCTGCCATCACCTACATAATCATTTTTGTATTTGATTTCACCACCATTTATAGGAAGTCCAACTATTTCAACGCTTCCATATAAGGTTTTGCCTTCTTTAAATTTTTGACGGTAATTATCTATAAAAGCACCGTACCTAATATAATCCAACTTACCATCAGCCATCGCCACTTTTGTAGGCTTACCGTCTATTACAATTTCCGATATATAACCCTTGGAGAAATTACCAATTACACTTGCATCGGCACATTGCAACATACCTTTGCGGTCTTGTGTTCTACCGTGACCCCATATTTCAGTTTTTTCATCATCAATAAATTCCGCAGTAATTGATACTCCCTCAATCTGACTTAAAGCCTGACTTACATACGGTTCTTGCCAAGATATACCATTATTTTGGTACTCTTCTGATGTTTCAAAGACTTCGTGTAACACAAACTTAATAGGAACATAATCAGAAACCTGTTCATTGCTTAATTCGTATATATACATTCGTTTTTCACCACCTTCTGCATTAGCATAAGTGTATGAATATGTAAAATTTCACTCGCCAATTTTACACATTCAAAAAGAGGTCATCTCAAAACAAGACAACCTCTAATTTAATAAATTATTTATTCACCTTAGCCATTTGGAGAGGGTGAATTATTTGCATTATTATTTTTTGATGTTATAGTATTTTCATTTTCCAAATTCTCAACACTCGGTCTACCAATGTCATTTTTACCTGAATTTGTGTACATAGATTGATGCGGTGGGAACAATTCATCAAAATTTTGTTCTCGCTCATATTTCATAATATCTATATAAACATCAGGCTCAATACCTACCGAAGCAATTAATGGAGTCATTGCACCACCACAATCAGCATAGAGAGATTTGCATTTATCGAAGTACTTATCTCTATTGGATGGTGTGATTGGTAATACATACATACTAACGCAATTTTCAATATCTTTAATTACATTAAAATTGATACACTTATTTAATTCTTCAATATAATCTTCAATAATAGAATATACATCACTTGCCACCAACTCAAGATTTAACAAAGCCGTTGCGTAGTTAGAACCACTTGATTTTGAGCCGCCATATAACGCTGACGGAGAAAAGCCAAAAGATTCAGCAACATCATCTTTTATCGACTTCTCATTCTTTTCATCAAATAAACTTGTATCAATAGTCAGTTTATTTATTTGAGTACCTGCTGCCAATGACAAGACAGAAGCTCTCTGTGTGTTAGGTTTCTGACTAACGGCACCTTTTAAGGCTTCGTGCTGTTTAATTTGCTGTTCCTCTGTTAATACGCTTTTTCCTGTACCGTCATTACGCATAGGAAATACTTGATATATCAAATTATTATTAATATTTGAGAGAACACCTCTCTTTGTATCAATGAAATAATTAGCATATAAAATTTCATCTAATGAGGTTAAAGCTAAAGGAACGCCCCATTTATCTCTTAAAGTATTGTTAATAGCCGTATATATTGTTTTACGCCAATCTAATACAACCCAATTTCTGCCATTATTGCCTGTTTTATCCCAAATATTATAAGCTCTTGAAATTTCTTTTGGCATTGTAAGTAATTGTCTTTTAATTTCATTCTCGGAATAGCAATCTCTGAAATATTCTAAATTAAAAGCTATGACAGGTACACCATTATATCGTGAAACTAATTGACAATACTCATTAGGTAAAGAATATATATTTACATCATATTCAGTGTTATTTTTACTGTTAATTTCACCAATTAGTTGAATATCAACATCACTCATATACTTATTCACACCTAATGTTTTTCTTGGAGTTGCCTCAAAATAATAATAACTTGTACCACCAATACATACTTTCTTTGTATTATCCCTAATTTGTTTCTTATATCTTATTTGCTTTAAAACAGCATTGTATTTTTCCTTGTTTTTAAGAAAGCTCTTTGTGTTACTTTTACCTCTTGGAGAGTGTAATACATAACTCAAATAGTGCATTGAAGCCATTTTGTTAATGCCCGATTTAATTGCACCATTAGTGTTATATGCCCATACACCTAATTTATAAGCACTCATTGGATATTGTTGTGGTGAAGAGATAATTGTTTCTACTTGGTTTAAGGAATATCCCAAAGCCGAAGCTAAAGAATTTCTACAATCTTGGCTACCGCAAAAACCAACAAAACTATAAAATCCGTCAATAAATTCAGCCGAATTTAATTCAGTATTATTGTTCTGTGTTTCAGCAGAAGTGTTAATTTCGTTGTTTCGTTTGAACAATTTATCAAAAATTCCTATAATCTCACCACCATTCTTTAATTACACAAAGGAACATAATTGTTTACAGAAGTTCCTCCTGCCAACTCATAATCAGACTTTCTTCTCAAATGATATAAAAAATGACCTAACATAATAAAAGTATAGAAACGGTCATCGTGCATTTTGTTTTCTTTATCTTTTGGGAGTGCATATATAACATTTTTACTTGAATTATTCGTAAAACGATGAATTGAAGTAATTTCACTTTTTAAAGCATCAATGTTTAAAAGTGCATTTTCTTGCTCATCAGTAAGAGAAATATCTTTATAAATTTCTTCGTTTTCTTTGTTTTCATCATTTTCATAAATTCTTATACTGCCATTGCCACTATATTCTTTAGGGAATTTTATTAAATCCATTGATAACACTTCAAGCGTTTCTTCGACCATAATGCGTTTCATTGCACGAGGGTCAATGAGTTCAACTTTATCTAAAGCGTTTGGATAAAGCTCATCATAATTTTCATACAATTTATAATCTCGGTCTATTAATCCCTTGTGTTTCTTTCCAGACTTATCTTCCCAATCTCGCAACAGACGGTCACCATATTGCTGACCGCCACCGCCAGCACCAGAGTCAATTAGCAATTTATAAACAAATTCATAATCAGGAGCATTACCATTATAATCAACCAACATTTGCCTGATTATTTCAATCTGCTTATTCGAGTCAAGTTTATATCCGTGCTTATTACCAATATCTACCAAATTTACACAATTAACAATTCGACCATAATATCCGATTTCATCATCAAAACAAATTTCCATTACAGTTACGACACTGTTATCTATTGTTCTTGCCGGGTCAAATGCAAGAACATACATATGTTTACCTTCCCTAAACAAGACAGGAAATTCAAATATTGAATTTCTTACAACGCTTCCCATTTTGATTATTTGATTCACACCGCCATCAACAATTGGCTGATTATAATATTCTCTTAACGCCTTTATACGATTAACTTTTAACGCCGCCTCTACTTTGTCCATAGTCAACAAAGGAGTCCATTTTTGTCCCTCTATATAAACTTCTATAGCAGTTGTACAATCCATATCACAACAAAAATAATTTCTATCTCCGGCAATCATCCGCTTTGCAAATTCCTTATAATGCTTATAGAAAATTGTTGTTGTATCATTCTGTGAAGAAGCATAAATCAACTGCGTAGGGCATTGTCTTTTTTCGATTTTAGGCGAATATGTATCTTGTGTAGATGTTTTAAAATCTGTATTCTGAGTTGCGAAAGCTTCGCAGACAGCTATCAGTTCGTCGTTACAAAAAGCAGCTTCATCAAAAAATACAAGTGTTGCACGCCTACTTCTTGTGTTATCTGGCTTTGAGTTAAGTGTACAAATCTGACTGCCATTAAAAAATTCAACGGAATATCCACTTGAAAGATGAGAAAAACCTGTTTGTGACGGAGGCTTGATAACAATTTCATTCTTTACAATAGACTTTAAACTTTTTATCGAGTTAGCTGTTTTGCCTGTATTGAGAATAATCTCCTCAATCTTTGAAAATGTTTCTTTTGCTTGTCCACCAACAGACGATATAATATAAATAGCTTGGTTCTCATAAAGAATAGCTTTTAAAATTGTAAATATTGAACCAATGAATGATTTGCCAAAATTTCGACTACAGCACCAAGCAGAGTGGCTTGCGTTCCAAGCAGATTGTAAAATATATTTTTGGCTATCAAGTAACTTAATGCCTAATAAATCTTCGCAAGCAATACAAGGATTCTTTCTGTAAAACTCAATCATCTTGGCATCAAGTTCAGCAATTCTGCGTTTTCTCTCAGTCATAATCAGTCTGGTTTTACTCTGAATCATTTATTTCGCCCTTGTTGTTCTTTTGAATTTTCTTTAATTCAGTTAATTCAGTTTTAATTTGTTTGTTGTTTTTATTTAGTTCTTCAATTTTTTCAGTCAAATTAACAATTTCAACATTCAACAGTCTATTCTTTTCAAGTTCATCATCTAATTGCTTGTCTTTTTGAACTATTAATTCTCGCTGAATATCAAACATTTCTTTCTGGTCGCTTTCGTCAAAAAAACCATTTTTACGAATAGCTTTCATTGACTGTTCTATAGCCCATAAACTACCCTCGGATTGTAATTGCTTATAATAATTCGTTTCAGCAGCATCAAAATTTTTTTCTCTTAATTCACGCTGTAAATATGTAAAAGTGCCTTTACCAGCTTTTTTATTACTTCTATTCTTTACAGAAATTTCATTTTCTTTAGCAATTTTATCATTATTACCAACCTTGGCTGTAATAATGTCGCTAAGTGCTTTAATTTCACCTGACTCGGTTGTTGGATTAAGTGCTGCCATTTTAGCATTGCATTTCTGTATCATTTCATTATTTATAACAATCTGTAAAATCTGAGATTTTTTATAAGCATCATCTTGGGTTTCTTCATCAAGAAAATCTACAAGAGTGTTATATAAATATTTCCTGCTTTTTTCTTGAAAATCATCGGCAGGGAAAGGGTCATAGCCATAAACATCTATAACCATTTGCCTATTTTGATTTTCTTCTTTACTCCATTGCCCTGCACTTGTTTGTTCTACAACCTTAATGGTTGTTTCACCTAACTTGCCTTCGCCAACACTTGTAATAAAGGTTTTACCTCTATATTGCACATTATTCAGAAGTCTTGCATAAACGCCAGCGCTAAAAGTATCTCTATCTCTCATAACACTTTCATAAAGAACTTCATCATAATACCAATCCATAACTGAACAAATAGTTATCAAAGCCATTCTTTCAGACTTATACTTTTTGTTTGCCTGAGTGTATAAATCCTGCAAACACACAGAACATATATCACCATATCCTGAATTTCTTTGAAAGTATAAAGATTGAGATGATTTATAAAAATTGCCCTTAGCGGTTTTAAACGATTTACCACATAATCGGCAATTATATGTAATTGACAATCTTGGATTTAGAACATTTGCGTTTGCCAACTTATCACCGCCTTATCTTTGTATATAAATAAACTTAAAACAAGGAACTTATGCGATAAGCCATCACCCCTTGTAATAGAACTATTATGTTCTTTTTTTACACTAACTACTCGAAGCAAGACTTTTAGCAACGCTATTAATAGATGATTCACTTAATTGGATGTCATACAAACATTCAATAGTCTTATTTGGAGTTGCTACTACAATGAACTGTTCCGCTGTATTTGACAGTCTCTTTTGTATAGCATAATTATCAACACCAGACATACAACCACTCTGTACGACTTTAGTATCATAAATTGATAACATAGCATTGCTATGTCTATGTCCTATTAAAATGCCGTCAGGTTTAACACCTGTCATCATTGTCAAATTCTGAACTACGCTTATTGGATTATCATATGTACCGTGAACCGCATACCATAATTTATCATATACTTTAAAACACACCATAGTGTCATCCACTGAATTTTCGGTATAAATATGCACATTTTTATAGTTCTGTAAATTTGCTTGCATATAAAACGGAACAAGAGAATCAAGTTCTTCACCTTTTAGAGAATCTTCTTTATCAGCCATAACCCTTGAATGATTACCGCTAACTGAATAAATACTAATATCCACAAACTGATTAGCAAGGTCTCTTACAAAATTAGATAAGTAAGTAGAGATTGTCTTTATTTGTCTAACTACATCTTCATTATTCTCTAATCGTAAATTGCGGTGAATAATACCACTAATCAAATCACCACCAAGAACAATAACAGCATAATCAGACTTGTGTCGTTCTTTTATTTCACATATCTTATTAAAATATTCCTTTAACCTACATATAAGTTCTTTTGTGTCATAATTATTCCAAGCGTTTTTGCAAACTACACCTGTATGAACATCACTTACAGGGATAATCAATGTTGACGAATCTTTTATACTTAAATTATTCTCTCTTGCACACACTTCATCACATATAGGTTCAACATTTTCTTGAATAATCCTTTTAACAAGGTCTGCGAAACTTTCTCGTCTTGATTCTTCTCTTTGCAATCGCCTTAGTTCATTGCGTTCATCACGAATTTTATATTTTTCATTTTCAAGTTCTCTGCGAGCCTGTTTTAATTCCTCAAGATACTTACTATCATCAGCCTGTTTTGCTTTTAATTCGTCCATTTTACCAAGCATATACTTATAGATAGCATATCCGCCAAATTCAGTATTTTGTGCTTTTCTTAAACTATCTCTATGAATTTTTAACCCCAAAACATCTACAATGTCTTGCCATTCTAAATCGTCAGGTCTTTGGTCTAACAAAATACCGATAAGCCTGATACCATAGTCTCGCCAATTTTCATTAGGCAACTGCTGATACTTTGTGTCAAGCATATCGGTTAAATTTCTTTCTATTAAACTTATTAGAATTATATCTTGTTCTCAATGTCTTATTCGCAATTCCATTTGTATCTTTAATAAGTTCAAGATATTTTCTGATTTCGGGGCAAAAATATTTATGTCTCTTTGATTTTTGAGCTACTGTTCTTCTGAGTTCAGCCATTGGATATTTTGCCCTGATTTTAAGGCTTTCTTCTTTTGTAATTGGAAATATAATCAATCACTCTTTCATATTTATATTTTGGAAAAAGAAAGTGTAAATAGGGGAGTTATTACACTCTCTTCTCCATATCCACCTTTTAGCAAAGGCTAAAAAATGGCTTAAATACTGGGTTTTTCGGGTGTCGTACCTTGAAAAATCTTAGTTTTTTGCCGTTTTTTGCAAAAAATTTAAAGAAATTACATTAATTATTCTCTTTATACTTATAAGAAAAATCATATAATCTCACAGTCTGATTATCTGCATTTGCCTTACATTCTTCAAGTTCAAACATTTTTTCTTGATTATTCCTTATTAAATCGGCAAAATCCATATTCTTATATGAGAACATAGCAGACATAATCAATGAAGAATAACTTTTATGTGTAGGTTTTTCAATTAATGAAAGAAGATAAGTTATAGTTTTATGAGAAATTTTAAGTGAATTTATGTATTCAATGCAATCTTCTTTAATGTTTTCAACTATACCAACACAATCTTTATACGAAAAAGATTCATCGTTTTCACTATCAGTGTTCTTTCGATTTCTATACATTACCCAAAATGAATTAATTTCATCTTTTGTATCTTGAATTGCCAATAAAATTCTTTCGACTTGTTCATAATACACTTGTCCTTCAATTTCATTAAGAGGCTTAAAAATTTCAGAAAAACTTAAATCTTGTTCATTGCTTTTTATACGAGAAACTTTATTTAAAGCAAGTTCTATGTAATCCATTGTAGTATGATACAATTGATAAACTTTATTATTATTTCCATATCCCTTGTATTGGTCTAAATACTTAAAAAAGAATGGTCGTATATATTTTTTATTATCATCATAAATTGCATATTTGGTTTTTAGTATATTCAACTCTTTTGTATTATTTGCAGGATTTTCTCGCTTCGCTGAGTCTCCTTGTGTTCACCAAAGAGCGTTAATCTCTGGCAGTTCTCTTACGAACTTCTTGTGCTCACACACAAGAGCAGACTATATCTTCATCCGTTCTGGAGTACACTACTGTTACTCACTTGAGTAAACTTAGTCGTTGGACTTTACCTTACGGTCTTAGCTGCTGATTAACAATTGTTTATGTACTTAGGATTTAACCATATACCATATTACTGATTTTTTCTACTTTCGTAACTTTCACACTTACGCCTATATTCCAAGGCATTATGTTGTAGTTCAGTAATCTTTATGCCGTCCCAGCAATCCAATGTATTTATTATTGTACACATTCCTGTATACCGAGACCTTCTCTCACAAAAATCTCTAAATTGCTCATAACATCTAATTGAGCAATGTCAGCATATAACTCCTGCACTATACTTGATTGAATATCATTACCTTGGTAAATTAATTCCCAAAGTTTTGAATTTAACTCTTGAGATAAATTTATAATCTCACCAATCTTATTAGTTCCTGTCTTTATATCAAGGTCGGCTTTATCTTCTGGTGTATATCTTCTTTTACACTCTGTACTTTCAACTAACTTTGTCGGTACAAGGAAATTATTATAATTCCTCATAGCAGAATCAAATAATATTTTATTATCCGTCAACAAAATTGTATCCGAGTCAAAATCACAACCAGATAATTGTTCTAACAGATTATCACCAATACTATTAACACAAACTATTTCATTGCTTAAATTGAAATATCTCTCAATATTTTTATTTATTTCATTTTTGCAACACAAGATATTTCCCATTGTAATATGTGGAGACCTACTACCTAATAAATTTGCACCGTTCTCAAACATTTTACAGTGAACCGTTCCACTTTTAATTTCACTTATTCCATTAAATTTTCCGATACAAGACTTTAACATCTCTAAAGGATTTCCAAATAAAGTTGAATAATTGCCGTGAACTAATATATGACCTTTCCTACAGTTCTTAACAAAAGCTTTAACAGTTTCATTGCGAAATTCTTTATACATTTTTGTTTTGCTAAATTTACTATTTAATCCAAGTAGGTAATATACAATATCGTTTTTAGTAACAAGACTTCTGCTTTTACTATAATCTGGCATTAAGTATTTTAAATGATACCTAAAAACCATTTCATTTGTTTTAAGCAAATTGATATATTCAAGTGTAGGCTTTAAAAACTCTTTTACTTCTTTTTCACTCATTTGTAAAGTGTTAAGTAGCTGATAATGAGTTTGTACCATCCTACCGTCAAAGTAGTGTGTGGGTTTTTCGTGTTTAACAATTCCAAACTGTGGTTCAATAGTCCATAACCAATCTTCCAATTTGCCAAATTTTAAGTATTTAATACTACTTGGAGTGGTAATTAATTTTATTTCAGACAAACTTTTTGCTTGAGTATAACCTTTTAGTTGTGATATTTCAGTGATGTTATTATCCTCAAACCATTTTTGTATATTTGTATTAAAACAAGCTGATTTAAAAAACCTTGTTCTCAAAAGTAACATACCATAATTTTTATACCGCTCTCCAAATTTACTTACATCCAACAAAGACTGTCCGTCAAAAATACTGTTTGCCATATTAACTTTTTGAGGAGATGTAGTTAAACGGCAACCTTCATTAATTTTTGTCGCCATACAATTAATTGTAAATTTACTTTTATAATCATCAATTACCAATATTTCGTTAGAATAAATGTCAACCGTGTCTATAATTGAAGAAAGTGTCAAAGCCATATATGGTTCAAGACTTGCCAAATCACAATCGCTACCGTTTTTTATATCCAAACCGCACAAACTCCACTTGTGCATTTTTTTATAAAGTTTTTCGTCTATAAACAAACACTTTCCAACTCGACTACTTCCACTACTTCTTTTAAAACGAACATATTTAATGCCGTCACACACAAATCCCTCTTTGTACAACGATTTGCGAATATCCGATACCGTGTTGAGTGTTTTAAAATTTCCCTTAACCCTATAAACTTTTAATTCGGAATCATAACAAAAATATTTTCCTAACAAATCTTGTGACAGGGGAGAGGTCACAAGATAATCAGTAGTAATATCTTTTTCTTTAAAATTTTTTGAAACAGCTTTTATTGCTATAAGTTTACCGTCTTTTATACAAACATTATCATTTAACTCAATTTCATATTTGCTATACCCAAACTTGACATACAACCCAAAACCTACATTGTTAAATTCTTTATTGCTATAATCAAAGGTCATATTAATAATATGCTTGCTGTATTTTTTTTGCCCTATGTATTCAAAAAAGCGTTTATTTCGGTAAACTTCTTTGTGAATGTCTATCATTTTTATTAAATCCAAGCTATAATCAAAAGTAGCAAGGAACTTCTTTATATTCAAATCTCCATTTCTGTCTCTTAGTGTATAACCATCCATTTGCTTGTTAATATTGTGATTGGCTACATACACATCTTTTCCGTCAAGTAACGGAATATTTACAGCCTCAATATCAGGCTTATAACAATTACCTTGATATGTTATGCTGTAACACCCCTAAAATAATATATTAAATATCACTCTCCTAATTTTATTATTATTATTTTTAAATTAACTTAGTGTAGCAGATGAGTAAAACTAAACACCACATAACATCTTCAAATAATGTACCAAATGTATCATAATACATCGGCATAACTGCATCACCTCGTATGAAGTACAAATATTCACGAACAATATTAGAAAAATTAACAATATTAAAAATATTAGTTAAATTATAATTTATGAAATGTTTTGATGGCAATTCTCCAATCATATGGCGCATAATTGAACTTATACGCCTCTGAAAAGACTTATTTTCTATGTCAACAAATAGCTCTTCTTCATTTCTTTCACAAACTTCTTTATAAGTCCTATTATTCCATAACGGAATATTAGAACTTTTAAAACTTGTAGCTGCAAACGCTTTTACTAAATCTTCTATTGATTCATCAGTAGGTAGTTTAAAGTCATAACATTTTATCTTATTAGAAAATAAAAATCTATCTTCTAACCCTTGCACATTTACTTTACTCAAAAGCTCTTTTTCATAAATAGTCTTTGCGATAGACACAATCGCTTTAAAAAGACCGATATATCTTTCGACCTCATTGTCAAAATAAAGCAAATCTTCAAACTCAAAAGTCCATTTATCATTTTCATCACATTGCACTTCAAATACATACAAATGCGTTTTGTTTAAATCATAATCTATGTACACAGTTCCTTGGTCTGTATATCCACACACAAAAGGCTTAATTGCCACTGGTGTAATCATTTTTAATCAGTCCTTTCATTTACTTTCACTCTCCTCAATAGGCTGACTCGTTATTTGTTTCATCAAGTCTCTTTTCCATCTAATTTTCTTCTCTCGCGGTACACCGTTATCACGACATCTATTTCCGCTCCATATCACGCCTCCCGCACTTCCTTCGCAGACAAAATTGCTTGCTCGTAAACTCACACCACTCTCCGATTGCAATGTGTAGGTTATTATCTTTTTATAGCCCATATTTTTTGCAATTCTACAGCACGCACCGTATAGCATACTACACCCATTCTTGTATCCATCAAGTACGCAAACCCTGTTAATTTCGCACGTTTCGCCATTATCATAATATCTGCTCACAGGTCTGCCACATACAGCACAACCAATTAATTTTGCATTATCATACAACCCAACACAAAACTTACATCCTACAGTCGCATTATGATGTCTGTGATGTAAATTGATAAAGTTACTTGCTTCTCTAAATGTCACAGGCTTAATTTCCATCACTCTTCGCCGTCCTTCAAAGCCTGATTCCAGCATTTAACGCAGTTACGGTCATTTCTGCAATCATCTATGCTCATAAGCCCTAAACGATAAGGACAAAAATTGGGTGTTCCGTCATCTCCAAGCGGAGTGTTTGGAAAGATTTTCAAAAGCTCACTCAAATATGTCTTCTGCGGATGTTCATCCGACCACTTCTGTACAATTGCAATTACCTTTTCGGGATAGAGCGTTTCAAGACCAAAACACGGTTCACCTATGCCATTATTTGAATGGCTCAAAGGGCAATCTAAACAATCAAGTTCGCATATATATGCACCAGCATTTGGTTTATGTTTTTTCGTCATCCTTTGCTTTTCCGCAAGGTAATTTTCAGTTTTTGAACAATCAATCATTTTCTTTATCCTCCTTATTTATAGTTCTTCGAGGGATAGCTTTTCGCGCTCAAAATCCACAACTTTTTTCAAATTTTCTTTTTCAAAATAAAATATTACAGGTTCTTTTATTTCTCTGATTAAGCCGTATTTCTTAGCCAATCTAAAAATAAAAACCTTTTCCAGTCTTGATAGTATTTTACCTAATTGCTCTCTAAAATCTTCAACCGACATTGTAGATTTATAAAAATTACACATTCTGCAAGCAGGATTATAATTTTCAATATCGTTTGCACCGTCATACCAATACACGCTCTGTATATGGTCAACTTGCATTTCCTTTAACGCAAGTTCACAACCACAATAAGCACAATGACCGTTGTATTTTTGATATACTTTAAGCCTCGTATGTTTTGATATAGATTTTCTATTACTCATTCTATATTACTCCTTTATAAACTGTCTTTAAACAGTTGCAAACAACAATTTATTTAACAAAAATTTCTGACCCTTGGGTGTTACAACCGTTTGAGTTTGCAAATGAGGAACCCCATCCTTATCTACAAACAAATTCTCTTTAATCTTAAACAATCCTAACTCCATTGCCTTTTGAGTTGGTGAGTTCTTATTATTTCCACCTCTGATAAGATAACCGTTCTTTCGTAGAACCCCAAACAATCTGTTTCTGCCAATAGATTTACCATTTTGCTTTGCAAGTTTAGCTAAGTCACCGATAGTAATAGTTTCAGTCGTATTGAGTAATGTTTCAGCAAATTCTACATTAGACTTGTCTCGTTCAATCTTTTCAGTAAGCCGTAAATTTACTGTTGTTATTTCATCTATTTTCCTATTAGCAAGTTTTAAAGCTCTTGCCATAACTAATTCAGGTGTATTCCATTGTTCCTCAATCTTTAGAAAATACTGTCGAAACTCTTTTCCCTTATCAGACCTCTGTAGCATACAAATTTCTTTCGCCATTGGAATAGTGAGCTGGTGGTCTACAACCTGTCTTGTCACTGCTCTGTTTCCTTCGTTTTGAACTCGCTCATTTTTGAGCGGGTTGAAATCTTTTCCTTCACTAAATCCATATTCGCACATTCTTGGGAACCAATCTTTGTAAGCTGTTTTTACACCCAAAGCCTTATGTAACTCTCTACCTAAAACAGTAGGCTGTTCTTCATTGTAATTAATATTGATTATTTCATTCATTGTTTTATTATTCCTCGCTTTCTTTTATTTTATATTGCTGTATCTCGTTTTCTGACAAGGTGACACCATCGTCAACCAACCTTGAACAGTATGGACACACGCATTGTATAGTAAAGCCTGTTATTTCATAATAACAATTATATTGAGTAACTGTTTCCTATTTGCGACAGCTCGCTATAAACTTACAACCACAGTTAGAGCAATGAAACTTTCTTAACTCTAACTTGTCAGGATTCCCTTGCTTAATAATCGTCAAATCTATATCTCCAATCTATATGTAATTAATCTATATCATCAAATTCAGCAATTACGCTGTTGTAAATACTCTGTCTTTCTCTAAGGCTCTGCTGATATTCCTTTTCTGCCAACATATCTTCATCAGCAATATTACAGAAATCACATTCTAAGCAGTTCTCCTTGCAAACATCGCACCATAAGCACTTTCTGTATCTGTTCGTAATTCAAAATTCCTTTCATCTTAATATTCATTTATCACAATCCTTTCTGACCTTGTTTCTTCTCAAATTTATGTGAACAATTTGGCTTGTCTTATTACTAAACCCATATATTATTCTTCTCCAAACTCACCATCACTTTCTGCTATTTCTTTCTGTAATTTTTTCATTCTTCTTTTTTTTAACTTTTCTACATATCTATCAAATACATAATCCAAATATTCTTTATTCTTAGGTAATGAATACATATTCTTATAAAATTTCCCAATATGTTTATCCCATTGGCTTCTTGAATATAAAATACCGTTATCTCTTAAGAGGTTTATATGATTTAAAATACCATTTTGAGTCATCCCTGTCATATTGCTAAGATTTTTATAAGACAACCAAGCAATTTGATTGTTAAAGTATTTTGTACGCTTAGACATAAGAAATGTCATTGTACAAAACAATTTCAAAACCAATACAGAACTAACTCCATTTATTTGACTGCATTGTGGCAACCAACTATTATATATAGGGGTTTTGTCCTTCTTCGATTCACCATTAAAGAATGGTCTAAACAATAACCTTATATATTCATCTGATAATTTAAAACCTCGTGTATCAATTTCTTTATTGAAAATGCGATTATACCTACCTATGAAATCAACCTTACGCTTTTTTGAGTATCCTACAGAAGTGATATACCCATACTTCTGCATTTCGTATAACCCCTCATAAAAGTAACTTTCCATTTTCTTTAAATGAATCTCATTAAAATCAGGGAACATCTCCATCAAGACAAGTCTGAAATTAAACTTTGAAATAAATTCCTCAAATCTGATTAAAGTTAGATTGATTAATTTGGTTTTGTTCTCATCATTTTCAATTCTCGCATAATATTTTTCTATGACTGTCAAAGGATAATCAACCTTGATTAAATTATAAATAGGTTCATAGCTCTTCAACCTTTCATCAGTTCGCTTTTTTATCAAGGACTGCCTTGATAAATGAAGTTCATATTTTGCTCCGGCTTTCACATAGTTAAAACTTTTCTGAATAATATAATACGCTAACAAAAGTTTCTGATTACAGCTTTTGCTTATGGGATTAATCAATGAACTCTTATCTATAATAGTCATAATTGCATTTTCACCGTCAGGTTTCCAAAAATAAATAATCATCAGCTCCTTTTACTTCTTTTTTTACTTCTTTTTTATTTACAGTAAACAATTACAATGAATATTTGCTATTTTTATATGCAGATATTGTGAAAATATTTTAAAAATGAAATTTTACGATATTTTATTTGGAAAATATAATATATTATATATAGGCAAGCTCCTTGACTTTATATATTAATTTATATAAATAATTAATTAAATATATTAATATAGAATAATTATTAATCTGTAAGATTAATAATTATTCTTTCTTTGGTTCTTTCTTTATAACTCAAATAAAAAAATAAAAAATAATCTCAAAAAAAAATAAAAAAATAAAAAAATAAAAAAATATAAAATGAGTCACCGTAAAGTAAATATTAACTTGTCAAGGAACACAAGAATATATGCAATGTAATTGTTGAGTTCGCTTTTTACAAAAGCGGAATGAAAAAATATTATGGACAACCCTGAAATGGTAAGTCCATAAAAACAATTCAGTCGTTGTAAAAAACGAAATAAATTACATCTTAATTATACACAACGATATATAAAAAGTCAAGAGAAATATTAAAAAAATCTGAAAAATATTTCCAAAGTGTCAAAATGGCACTTAAGGTTAGCAGGGAAGAGGATAACAGTGTGTTATCTGAACATCAGTAGAGAAATAAATATCAGTATGAAATAAACATACATATGTAATAGAAAAATTTGACCTCTAAGACGAGTTTATGAGTTAGGAATGAAATTATACTCTTGAAAGGTTATAAATGCTTTACAGGTCAAATAAATACATATAAATAGTATATTCACTTATTAGATATGTTTGTCAACAGTAAGTCTTTATTGTATTATACCTTTAAATGGCTTAGAATTGACTTGTATTGAATTTTATGCGTTTATGTATGAAATTATATTAATTACTAAAAAATGCGATACAGGTCAAATGAGAGCATTTTAGAGATAAGTGGATTGGTGTAATTGTAGTTTGAGTTAAGTTTTTACTGAAGTTAAAGTATCGAAGTTAAAGCGAGGAATTAGTCTATGGCAAGCTACATAAGAAATATGGCGTTAAATTAATTATTTTTGATTATTCGTCAGCAAGCTGTCTCATAATCAAAAATAATTAATTTAACTTTGGCGTACCCAAAATTCGCAAAGCTCATTTTGTTTACGCTGACAAAAAGATATTGAGATGTCTGTTTTAGGGGAGTGAGTTTATGGGTGTAAATCAGGAATATGAAAATAGCCTGCTAATTTATAGCAGACTTGAGTTAATGTGGCTATTGAATTGTAGGGGGTTTATTATTCTGATATTTTTGTTTATGCAATATTACTTTAAACAACTTTAGGTAAATATTACTTTAAGTAAATTTATTAAAGTAAAATATGATATTTTATACAGTCAGTAATATAATGAATTATTTAAAACGAAAACGATAATAGGTTTTTCAGTTTACCGAAAGGTGTTTTGGAAATGTGAGCGTAAGTTTTAAGTTGGATAAGTGTGTAAATATGGGATAAATCCTATGTTTTTGCAAGGTTTAAGGTATTGAATTTGAAGTTGTATTAATGAGCAGGAATTTGAGATATTTGTGGTTTAGGTCATTTTGGCTATTTTTGAGGTAGTTTGAATGGATTTGGATAGGGTTGTGTTAGGGTGATAAATGGCTATTTTATGCGGTTTTTAGGTGATAGGTGAGGGGATTGAAATATGGGTGTTTTGGGGTGGAATTAGGGTTTAGGTGGTTAAAAGGTGGTTAAAAAAATAGGGTTGAAAACGATTTTATGGGTTCGATTCGGTGGATGAGTTCGATGGTCTTTTTAGAACTACTACGCCCTTTATTTCAGATTAGAAGAGTTGCTAAAATGTAAAATACCCCCCCTATGTTAGTTAGTGGTAGGTAGTAGGTAGGGCGTTGAGTTATGCAGTATATCGGGGTGTGTTTTAGTGATATTTAACTTGTAAAAACGGCTTGAACACTACACTTTTTAAAGTTTTGCAAGAAGTAAAAGAGCAGGCAAAAGTCCGCAAAAGCACAAAAAGCGGACATTTGAAAAAGTTGAAAAAGTGGGTAAAGTCAGGGATTGCAAGAGCTACGGCTATATATTTACTATTTTTGTAGTGTTTGCGACAAAATAGGGCGAGGATAAAATTTGACAAAAAGTCATTGAAAAGCGGGTGAAAAAGCGGTGAAAATTGTATTATTATGTTAAAATTAATATTGATACATCTTTAACGCTTTAGCATAGTAAAGCGTTAAAGTGTTAATTTGGTATCAAACAAAAGCACTCAATCTGAATATACTTTAGCACACTAAAGTGTTAAAGTATTAAAGCACTAAAGTATATCTCTCTCGGCTCTATTGATCTGTTTCAAGTTCTTGATCTGTTTCAAGTTCTTGTTATAACTTGCACGCTCATACATTCATATATCAATCTACCCACCCACGCAAAAATGCCCTTTAAACGCTCTGTATAGGTTCAAACAGTCAAGTAATATAATTACTCTAATAGACTATAAAAACGCTTGTAGGGCTATTTAAAAGGCTTATATAAGGTATGCAGTAAAAGTATACATCAATCAATTATATTTTTCTCACGCAAGCAAGCATTAAAAAATTGTGTATATGTTAAGTCGTTTTTGCTCATATATGCGTCAATCTGTTCACTGTCTTTTAATTTTACATATATTGTCTTTTTCTTGTATGTTTTTGCTGCATATTTGGCGTTAGCTTTAATTCTTGCTGCTGAATTTTTTCTATTATTGTCAATCATTGCAAAAACCCTCTGATTTATAGTATATTTTTATCTTTTGTATTTTTGATTTATTATATTTTAGCATAAAGCGGTACTAAAAATGTAAAATTTTACTGTTTTTGTGTATATTATCCAATTATCATATGTAATGCAGTATTGTATTTCGTCATTTAATATCTTGTAATACTGCATTACATATGATATAATAGTGTCAACGAAAAGAGATAAAGAAGCAAAAACAAATACATAATATCTCATATCGTTATTGTAGAAATTCAATTGTTACAACTCACAACACAAATATTTTAAACATTTTAATTGTGTTGCGTAAATCAAAAAAAATGTTCGCACCTTGATAATTTAATGAACTTGCAACAGTTTGAGCCTGCACGCATCTATACATTAGTATAGTAGTAGTGCCTCTAAAGTCCTTAGATGAAGTGTATCAAAATTCGCATAAAGAAAAATAGTAATAAAAGTACTATTGAATGTATGCGAACAGCAATATATCAAGTTTTTGAACTTTAAGCCCTCAACGAAGAAAGCTATTACCGTACCGTCAATGGGTGAAGTGCGCCCTTTAAGCTGTTGATACTCAAGACAAACCTTTATTTTTGATTTTAACTTTATTTTAACTTTTTAGGCGATTGCACAAAAACAGTAATAATAATTATAGCGTTTATTTTGTGTAAATTGCATAATTTAAAAAGATGGTTTTTGTGCAATCTATAAAGAGCTAAAATACTCTTAATGTGTAATTAACATAATTATACATTAAATACATACAAAAGTCAAGAAAAATTTTAAAAGGTGGTAAATATATTATGTTAACTGTAAAGATTGACGAAGAAAAAGCTTTGGATTTATTGATGAACAGAGTTGCTTATTGGACGGATGACGAAGATATACAAAAGCTTTATGAGCAAATGTACGAAAACTATATATTTAGCGGATGTTTTGACGAAATAGACTTTGACATAATGTTAATAGTTGATAATGATTATATTAATTATTGCAAAGTTATTTGTGAAGGCGATGTTGAATATACAGAAATTGACGAAATTTATAAAAGTCAAGGATTGGGCGATTGTAGTTGTGAAGCTGAAAAAAGCGGATGCAGTTACATTGAAGCTGAATACAAGGGTATGTATTTAGTTAGATATTAAAAACAAAAAAGTCGTTGCATCGACTATAAAAAGCCCGTTAGGATGCAAGCGTTCCGCCCACAATGGGCGGAGGTCGGGAAAACCGAAAAATCAAAAATTTAATAAAGGAGTTAATACATATGACAACAAAGCAATTACAAGAATACGCAAACAAGGCACTTGAAAACTACAACGGTGTAGCATTTGATGTTAATACTGAGCATTACGTCCGCCCTTGGGCGGCTGAAGGTGAAAAATATACATTATATTTTGTCAATACATTTGCACAAATTGCGTCCGCAAATAACATTTACGATGCAAAAGAAATAATTGATAATTATGTAAGCCGTGAGCAAGAATTGGAAAAGGAGGCGCTAAAGTATGCTTGTTAAAGCAACAAAAACTATGACAGACTTATTGCGCAAGAATTTAAATCTTGAATGTATAGAAATGATAAAGTTGTGTAAGTTCTCAGAGTCGGAATTTTCACGACTTGTTGATTACAACAGCTATAATCATATATGTGATTATAGCTTAACAACCGGAAAATTCAGTGTTATAAAAATTATATACAAATCTGAAAATTACGCAACCCCTGCATATTTGACAACAAAAGATTTGTTGCGATGTTTTAATCGTAGCGACAAAAGCATTGACAGCTTTATAAACGCCATTGCGGATGCCGTTACAATCTAAGTTTTAAAAAATCGTTTGACGGATTACTTATTATATAATATAATTATTATACAATAAGTAATCTAAAAAGGAGGAATATATAATGAAATATAAAGAAATTGAGGCAAAAAACAAAAGGTATTGATTTACCCGCAACAACAGTCAATGAAGATGGCGAGAATGTCATTATTGATTGCATAGACAATTGTTATAAAGTAACAACACTTCAAAAAAATGGGTGGTGCAAAACAGATATATTCCACCCGGACGGGACAACAGAGGAATTATACGACAGATAACTTTACATATATAGTTGAATAAATTAAAAGATCAAAGACTCAGAGTTCAAACAAAATGGACTTTGAGTCTTTTTCGATTTTTAAAAATTGAATTTATTTAATTAATACAGAGCAAATATAAAGCTGATGGGCGGAAGTAGGGCAATTCCACTTCCGTTAAAGCTACAAGCCGTAAATCCAAAGTAACGGCTATGTTTGCGAAAAATTAAAAACAGAGGTGTTATATTATGTCAAGAAACAGAACAGCAGTATATATAAACAAATTCAGAGCTATTGAAGCGCCGAACGGTTATAAATTCGATATTGCAAATTATCTTTACAATCCGTCATACGATTATGATTATCCGTCTTTTGTAAAAATGACAGATGAAACAGAAACAACACAGACCTTCCGCCGTGTATATTATTTTAAACATTGGGATGGTACAGGTGAATATATAGCTGAGGAATATACAAGAGAAAAGAACAGCGAAGACTGGCAAATTGTAAAAAATCGTACTGAAACGGTACTTGAACAGTCGAACCGTTACAATGTCAAAAAACTTTTAACATTTTGTAATTGATTAACTGAACAGCCGAAGCCCGGCGGTTATAATACCGGGCGAAAAGCTGGCAGCCGATGCAATGGATAACTTAATTGATTATGTATGTAATAAAAACGGACTTGAAATAGCATAAACACAGAATTACTTACAGAGCTTTTGAAGGGCTGAGCTTATCAACCCTATCCCATATCAAATTAAATCAAATTATTATAAAAGGAGACAACAAGCTATGAAGTACAAAAATTACGAAGATTACAGAGCAAAAACTCAACAGGAGTTTAACAGTCTGCCTATTTTCTTTGCGTTCTCTAATGAGCAATTCAAAGAGGCTATGGAAGCAAGAGGACTAAAGGAAACAGATACAGACAAGATATACAGACTTGGGGACGGTTGCGGCGGTTTTTATCTCAAAAGCGATGCCGATATTATCAGAAATTATATAAACAAACCGGATGAATTGCCTGACCTTATGAAAGACAAGGATTTTGCTATATCTGCGTTTGAATATGAAATGAAAAATCACGAATATGCTATCAATTGGCAAGGTGCATATGATGTATGCTCTTGTTTTGGGCATTGTAGATACGGCGAAAATAAAGGCTATACAGACTATTTAAAAGAAATCGGATATACAGACGATGTTATGCGGTGTTACAAGGAAGCAAGAAAAAGATATTATAAGTATTGCGACGAACACGATTTATTTTAATACAGAATAAAGGAGTAACGCATATGACAACAAAACAATTAATGAAATACGCTAACAAACAGCTTACAGGATTTAAAGATATTTTCTTTTTTGTCAATACAAGAAGAATTATAAAGCCATATGCGCCAGATGGCGAAAAATATGGTATAGCTTATAACAACACATATAAGTTGATTGCCTCAGCTAATAACATTGACGAGGCAAAAACAATGGTTGGCGATTATATCAACTATTATAAAGAAAGAGATACCTATTATAAGTCTGAAGCTGAAAAATACGGATATACTTACTAATCTAATACAGAGTGACAAAGTACAGAAAGAGGTAACACTATGAACTACAGAATGAAAGTAATAATAACAGACCCAGAAACACCAAAAGGAATGGTAGCTGAAATGATGGTTAAAATGAATTGTTCATTCTTTTATAATCCTAAACAGTATGGCAACGGATTTTCTTTAAGAATTAGAAGTGAAGATGGGCGTTTTGGAAATGATTATGATTTAAGATATGACAGGTCATTTAAAAAAGCAGAAAAAGAAAAATGGCTTGAAAAATGGGCTAAAAATTATTGGAATGGTAAAAATGGAGCGTGGGCAATTAAAACGCTTGAAATTACTAAAGAATAAACGCAAAAAAGAGTACAGAGTAATAACACCTGTACCCGTGTGTCGGGTGTAAACTCAAAAATATTAAAAAAGGAGTGCTAATATGAGTAAAAAATCCTTGAAAGTCACTAAATGTAAGGGTGAAGGACAAGGCTCTTGCAAGATGTGTACTGATAACGGTAAATGGAATAGAAGATGGATGTGCTTTCTATATGAAATAGAGGGCTATGAGGGCTGTTACTGTTCAGATTGCGTTAAGAAAATTGTTCAGAGTAATTCAGAAAAAGAGGGTACAAGATTATAAAATTATAATACAGAGCCGTCAAGCCGGCTATAAACAGTCCATTAAGGCTTGAGCGTTCGCCTGCCGTTGTGGTGGGCGAGGTTGGAAACAAACACACAATTCAAATTTAAACAGATTTAATTAGGAGGAAATTATTATGGATGAAATTAAACAGTATGAGGTTACAAAGCACTATGCAAATAATTGTGATTATATCTTTATTAAAGAGAATGACGGTTGGATTGGCATTATATGTATAACAGACGGAGATAGCGCTGTCATTCAAGCACACTGTTATTCAAGCAAAGGATATGAAACACGCTTTGGAATGTATCGCAGTCAGAGAACCGTTAACCGTTTCGGTAACGATTTTGTGAAATATATATAAGGATGGTGTGATATGGCAATCAGAAATTTATCAGAGCAAGACATAAAAATTCTTAAAACATTGAATTACAGTAATTCTGACATAATACAAATAGACAAGGCTGTAATAAAGACAAATTATACACTTGATAGCAAAAGGATAAGTCATAAAGAAGCAAGGGCTATTCTCGGAGATGATAATTTCTTATCAGGAATTGCAAGAAGTGCTTTTCATTTTACGGCTGCAAGAGAAACTAATAATAAAAAGCTAATACTTTTTGACTCATCAAGATTATTTAAAAAGCTGGACTTATGAGCCTACCGCTTTAAAGTGTTAAACAAAAGTATCTAAAGGGACAATTTGTCCCTTTAGAAAACACCCGATAAACACTACATAATTTGGCAATACTAATTCTTAATTGAATAATATGTTCAGTTAAGAATACAGCAGAAAATAAGCAATAAATCTTTAAAGGAACATTATGTTCCTTTAAAAAATAGGCATAAATATCTAATTGGATAAGTTGTCCAATTAGAAGCATAACAAACGCAAATATCTAACTGAACAATATGTTCAATTAGAAAATACATATCAATCAAAAAGTCAATCAGAAAGGAAGTTATATGGAAATGGAAAACACATTACAGACAATTCAGCAGAAAGAATTATTGCTGACTGAAACAAAGCAAAAGGAATTAAGAGAACAGTATATAGACCGTGTGGATGTCTTAGAAAAGGTTAAAAGCCTTATTATGCTGCCTGACGTTGAGCTTATGACGGTGGCTCAAGTGGCGGATTTTTATGAGGTTGATGTGAATACTGTTAAAAAGGTTTATCAGCGTAACAGAGCTGAAATTGACGAGGACGGGGTTATTAATTTATCACCTAAATTCTTAAAGGGACAACTTGTCCCTTTAAGAAAATGCAATCAATTAAACGGTAAATGCGAGGTTGAATTTAAAGACGGCACAAAGCTGATTTTGCCAAACAGAGGTTTAAAAGGTTTCCCTCAACGAGCTGTATTAAGAATAGGTATGTTACTCCGGGATAGCAAGGTTGCAAAGGAAGTCAGAACACAGCTTTTAAATACCTTTGAGGAAGCACCTGCCGAGGCTAAAAAGGAATTAATTGATAAAGGTGGTAAAGAAAATGATAAAAACAATTCGAGTGATGTTGTTCCCAAATAATAAGCAAAGAACTAAATTATTTCAATATGCTAATACTGCTCGTTTTGCTTATAACTGGACTTTAAGCAGAGAACAAGAAAATTATAAAAATGGTGGTAAATTTATTTCTGATGGAGATTTGCGAAAGAAATTTACACAGCTAAAGAAAACAGACGAATATTCATGGCTAAATGAAATATCCAATAATGTAACAAAACAAGCAATTAAAGATGCTTGCAACGCATACAAGAGATTTTTTAAAGGATATTCAAAATTTCCGAAGTTTAAAAGTCGCAAACACTCGACTTTATCATTTTATCAAGATAATGTTAATGTCCAATTTACAGATACCCATGTAAAAGTTGAAGGATTTTCCTCTTCTAAAAAGAAGAATAAGCAGAAATTAAATTGGATTCGATTAGTAGAACATGGACATATTCCTACTGACTGTAAATACACCAATCCACGTATTAAATACGATGGTATAAATTGGTGGATTACGGTTGGGGTTGAATACGAAGAATCTACTAATCTACCATTAAATGATGGTATTGGAATTGACTTAGGGATTAAAGATTTGGCAATATGTTCTGATAATAATACATATCAGAATATAAATAAGACACAAAAAGTTAAAAAGTTAGAAAAAAGGAAACGTAGGTTACAACGTTCCATATCAAGAAAATATGAGAAAAATAAGAAAGGAGTAAGTTACTGTAAAACAAGTAACATTATAAAGAGTGAAAAAGAACTTTTAAAACTAAATCACAGACTATTAAATATTCGTCAGAACTATTTACATCAGACAACATCCGAGATTGTAAAACGAGAACCAAGTTTTATATGTATCGAAGATTTAAATGTAAGTGGAATGATGAAAAATAAACATTTATCTAAAGCAGTACAACAACAGGGGTTTTATGAATTTAGGAGACAAATTGAATATAAATCTAAATGGAATAATATTTCAGTTATTGTTGCAGAAAGGTTTTACCCAAGTTCTAAATTATGTAGTTGCTGTGGGAATATTAAGAAAGATTTGAAGTTATCAGACCGTATTTACAAATGTGAATGTGGAAATGTCATTGACAGAGATTATCAAGCTGCTTTAAATCTGAAAAGATATGGAAAAAATGTTTTGAGACAATCTGTAGCATAATACCTTTAAGTTAATACAGATATGTACTGATTCGTTAGTCAGGAATTTACGCCTATGGAGTGTACAAGAACTTGTTAGTAGATATTGTAAAAATACAAATTGAAAGCATACACAGCGAAATAGGAATGAAACATAAAAGTTTATAACTTTTTATAAGTTTTCAGTAACGGTGTTTACCGCTATGTGTGAGAAGAGATACCTTAATACTGCCGATATATTACGGAAAGCGAAGATAAAAACAGAGGACAAATCAAAGAGTGGAAAGGAAGATTGATGATGAGTTATCCGATTATATTTCAAACTAAAGTTGTTAAAATCAATGATAATGAAATTATCCATTTAAATAGAATTGGTTGCAATAATGATACTGCGGGCAGAGTGGCGAATGTGTACGAAGCAAAAATCCGTACTATTGAAGATTTCAAGCGTATGGCTGAAGGATTTATTATAAATTCAAAACCTTATAAGGAAACAGGTATATTTGACCTCAAGGTTGGTAGTAAATGGTGCTCTTTCTATGATTATGGAATGTATTTATTAAGAGCATTAAAAAGGGCTGATAATTTGGAAACATTTAAAAATAATTATGCCTTTAGAGCTACCGTTATAAAAGGTGTTGAGGTTACAGATATTGATAATGGTATTCATAAAGTGTTCTCAATCATAGAATATCCTAATATATTCGATATGTTCTATGAATCAAGGTCAGATAACAGAGTTTTTGAAGGCATTGACTTCGGTAAGGCTTCTTGCCGCAAAGTAATTGATTATATTTACGATATTAAAGATTCTATTGATTTAATTAAAGAAGGATTCCCTATTGAATGTTACATTAAAAAGGATAAAAAGGAGAAGTTATGAACAATATATATAGAATAAAAGCTCATAAACAGCGACAAAAGGCTGTCAGAGCCGAGATAATTATAACTGTTATTATATTTGCTGTTATGGCTGTTGTAGGCTACAATGCTGTTTTCTGCGGTTGTAAATGGTTGTGTTCAATAGTGTAAATATAGTTTATGCAACAAAATGCACAAACTTGCAAAAATCAGTTAAAAATGCAGGATAAAGCATAAGGATATACATATAATAAACTTGCAGAATTTCAGCATTTTTGCAAGTTGGATTGGAGGTTAAAATATGAGATATAAATTACTTAGAACGATAAATAACGAACCTGAAACATTCGGTGTGTATGATACATTTTCTCAAGCGTACGGGGAGATGGAAAGAGATTATTATAATTATATGTCTGACTGTGAAATCATACATTACAACGAAATTTACGCCAATGAAGCTGCTGTGGTTGACAACGAAGATGAGTGCCATTGGCTGATTGCAGAGGAAAGAGAGGGATATAATGTCTGAGTATATTATTGAACATTTTACTGCGAATGTAAATTATAGAGAACAGTGTATGAGAGATTGGTATTTAATGTCAATCTCTGAAAGAGCTGTATATGATGATAACTTTGATGTGTATATGGCTGAAAGGCTGTTAAAGTGAGTGACTTGTTTGCTGTCTGTGGGTGCAGTCAACAAGCTGAAAATGTTGTGGTGTACGGTTTATTTGATAATTACTCGCAGGCAGTAAGACAAATAAACATACTATTACCTATGATTAGGGATGGGCAGATAGCAGATAGACAAAAAGATACCATAGAATATGTGAATCTGCTACAAAATTCAAAAATAATTGGTAGTTTTTGGTAATATAATTGCAATTATTTTTAAACTATGATACGATTAATAAGAGGAGAAAGTTTTGGAATATAAAGTCGTCACTGATAAATCTAAAAGAATGTTTGCAATATAGAAAGCAACAATAAAGGAGAAATAAAAATGTCAGAAAAAATGATAAAAGGATATAAAGGTTTCAGCAAAGGATTAGTATGCAGAGATAAGCAGTATGCCGAAAACACGGTGTTTAACTGTGAAAGTGGTATGTGCTTCTGTGAAAATCCATTAAATGTATTGAAGAACTATCCGCTCTATGCCTCAGAAATAAAAAGTTTTTCAGAGTATGCAGAAGTTGAAGCGCCAGAAAATGTTACAGAGAGTAAAGGTAAAAAGTCCGTTACAAAACAACTTAAAATTGGTAATAAGATTTCTTTTGATGAATTAATTAAAGCAGGTGTTGAGTTTAATTTGTCAAAAGAGAAATTTGATAAAGAAAAGTCTGTTGCTACGGGCAAATACAGCGGAGCAAGTGCTGTTGGTAGATACAGTGGAGCAAGTGCTACAGGTGACTATAGCGGAGCAAGTGTTGTTGGCGATTACAGTGGAGCAAGTGCTGTTGGTGACTATAGCGGAGTAAGTGCTGTTGGTGGATGCAGTGGAGCAAGTGCTACAGGTGACTATAGTGGAGCAAGCACTGTTGGTTGGCGCAGCGGAGCAATGGTTGTTGGCGATTACAGTGGAGCAATGGTTACAGGCGATTACAGTGGAGCAAGTGCTACGGGCAGACGCAGTGGAGCAATGGTTGTTGGCGATGATTCTCAAGCTATGTGTAAAAACAACAGTGTTGCTGTGGCTGTTGGTAAAGACTCTATGGCTAAAGGAGATATTGGTTGTTATATTGTTCTGACTGAGGTTAAGTGGGATTTTGAAACAGATACGAATAAAATCATTGATTGCAAATGCTTTAAAGTTGACGGAGAGATTATTAAGGCTGATACTTTTTATAAATTGGTTGACGGTAAGCCTGTTGTGGCGGAGTAAAATAATAATCATTCTTAATGGGGCAAAATGTCCAATTAAGAAATACATATAAAATACATATCAATTAAAAAGTCAACCAGAAATGAAGTTCTATGGAAACAGACAATACAGTATGTCATTGGAATATAAAGAAGATAAAAGTAGGAGCACAACAACAATGAAAAAAATCAAACAAATTAATAATCTTGTTATTAAGCAGGATACAGCACGACAAATTTCATACTTTGGTAACATAATGGATAATCCTAATCGTTTTAAATATTCTGTGTTTAGTCTTGACGGGAAGTGCTTAGAGAGTAGACTTACTCTTGAACAGGCAGAAGATTTTTGTAATACAAATAAAGGTTTTATGTGAGATAGACCTACCGTAATTCCATTGGTTTTAGATAATGGGTAGTCTACATCCAAGAAATATATTCAAGAAATACCTTAATATTAAAACAACTATATAATAGAAAATGAGGTACCATCTCGACCTTCCAAAATCCTGATGATACCTCATAACACAAACACAAGCCACTCCGTTCGGAGAGGGTTGGCGTTAGCCCACCCTATTTGGTAGTGTTCAATACATATAATAGCAAAAATTGGCAGATTTGTCAATAACATTTTAGCGGAAAGGATTTGAGAAAATGATTAGTTTTTTATGCGCAGCTTGGTTGCTTTACCATATAATTGCAGAGCAATGCTGTATATGGCATGCGCAGCATCAAGGTTACAAAGAAAAAAAGAAACAAGAAGAATACAATAGACTTCAACGGGAAAGAAATAAGCAAAAAGTATTGTCAGACAAATTAACTTGTGAAAATTCTGCCATTGACAATTAATTAAAGAATGTATATAATAGTATAGTCGAACAGATGTTCTATTATTAAAAGAAAGGATGGAAATTAATAATGAATAAAGAAATTGAAAGCAAAATAAGAGAATGCTGTACATTTTTGATTGAGCAAGAGAACGGATTAGCTTTTGTAAGAAGTATATTTTACCCGCCTGCCATTTCAGACGACATATTAGACTTCACGAAAGGTGGAGACTTCCCTATTGATATGAGCATATCCGATGTGTTGGACTATAAGTATATAATAACAGAACTTGCAAAAGTAAGACCGATAACAGAATCAACTGATTATTTCAACAAGCATATAGTTGAATACATATTTAATGCAAAGTCGGCTATTACAGGAGAGAAGGCTATAATCAAAGGTTATGTAGCTGATAGTGAACACAATGCTAAAATATGGAGTGGTAGTTTTATATACAAAGGTAAATTTCACGAGGGTGATTGGGGGTTACCGGCAAAGATTTTTAATATTGCTGATAAAATAAGAAAAAAGAGAGGACTTAAAAGAAAATTTTTAAATTTTTAAAAAAACTTTAAAAAAACTATTGACAAATGAAATTACATAATGTATTATAGTGGTACAGAAAATAATTAAGGTTTTAAAAAATATTTCGCTTTTTACAAAAGAAAATGTGATTTACCTATAATTATATTTCTGAAAAATGATTTAGAAAGAAATTCAGAAAATTAAATTAAAATACCAAATGGAAGGAGAATGAAAATGAGAGTCAATAATAATTGCACAGAGGAAATCAAATGTGGAGATGTATTTTTTGCAGATTTGTCTGGCGAAGGCTCTCTTCAAACAGGTTTAAGACCTGTTATTGTGGTTAGTAATGACACAGGTAACTATTTTAGTTCGGTTGTAACAGTAGTTCCTCTGACTTCAAAAAAGAAAAAAGAATTACCCACACACACAATTTTACATCCTAATGCTATAAATGGATTAAATAAAACTTCAATTGCTTTAGCTGAACAGATAACTACTATACCGCAAGATTATCTTGTAAGGAAGATAGGTTGTCTTAATAATAAAGAGATTAATAATGTTAGATTTGCAGTATTAAATATGCTTAGTATGAGTTGTTTGGCAAAAGTAGTATATGATAAAAAGAAAACTAATTTGGTTACTAAAGCAGTGTAAAACAATTGATAGAATTTGATGTCAGCCGTTGACAAATTAAGTTACATATTGATATAATAAAAGAAATATGTAATTAAAACAACAGAAAAGAGGTTTTATGTTAATGGCTATATCAGAGCAGCATATTGATATTATAAGAGAAGATATTACTGACGATGATAAGAAATTTTCTGCAATAAATACCACTGTAAAATCAGCTCATCAAAAATATCTTATGAGTCTTAAAATGAGAGAACTGTCAAAGGAAGAAAAACGAATAGGTAAAAGTTGTCTTAAATGGAGTGACAGTGAGCTTTTCGATTTTATATCAAAAAGTCCTTATTCAGAGGATATGAATTTATTTAGAGTAGTCTTACGAGAGTATTTTCAAATTAACAACCAAAAATTCCCTGTTATAATAGATAAAGTCGATTTTTTAAATGTTGTACCGGATTGTGTCAATGATATGAAATGGGATAAACACAGCATTATAAATGTCAATAAAAATCTCTTTGATAATATGGCAAGGAATAGAGAGGAAGCCTTTGAAATATATAGTTTATTCTTAGCATACTCATTATTGTGTTATTACAATGCTAAAATCAAATCTGATGATATTTTTGAATGTCAAATACAAAAAAGTGGAGATAAGTATTATCTTTCGTCATATGGAGTGACTTTTTCAGTTGATGAAAAGACAAAGAATTTTTTTAAAGCGGTCACAATGACAGCTCAAAGAAATAACTATTCCTTTAAAAGTTATAGAGATTGTTGGAGTCATAAAAGACAGGGAGATGACCGTTTTAAATCGTTTTCCATATATGCGATTAAATGGTCGGGCATATACCGAAGGATGTATGAGTATGACTTAAAAAATGATGGTGTTATATCGGCAGGATTTATTCAAAGAAAGCTGTTAATTCAGTTTGGGCATCCAAAAATAAGAAATAATGATGATTTTCAAAAAGCAATTAGACGATATAATCAATGGCGAAAAACTTTTGGTCTAAACTTTTGACCTATAAAAAGTTAATTCTGGCTATGTGCTGTAATGGTGCATAGCCAAATAATAACAAGGAAAAGATGTAAAAAGCGAACTTATAATAAATAAGAACTGAAAAACATTAAAAAATAACTAAGTATATTGGGAGTGTGTGCATGAGCCAGCAGTTAGCTATTACAGGTTTTTTTGAAAGTAATAAATTAAATACTGAATCACAAAATCAAAGTCCTGTTAGTAATAATATTATAAGTCTTGAGGATTTCATAACAAAAACAAGTACGACTAAGAATACTGATAATAATTCTTTTAAAGTCAAGGCTCAAATTGTTGCTGATGATTATATTAAAACAATTGAAACAAAGCATAACCCCACTGATGCTTTTAGTGTCGAGGAAGTTAAGCTATTACTTGACTATCTATATTCTCAAAATGGTAAATATCCGATTAATGACATTCGTAACTTTGCTTATATTACATTGAGCGTAAATGTAGCCCGTAGAGTTGGTGACATTCTTAATTTAAGGATTGGTGATGTAGTTAATATCAAAAATGGTGTAATTGAAATTGCCGACCACCTTTGTTTAAAAGAACAAAAGACTGATAAATATGCTCGTGTGAAAATTAATTCATATGCCAGAGAAGCCTTAAAATTCTATCTTGAAAAACTTGGGCAGTATAACCTTGCAAAGTGTTTACCGGCAAGCAAATTGTCCGATTGGCTATTTCCTCAATGTTATAACAGAGAAAAGCCAACTACACCTGATAGTATGCGTAAAATGATTAAAAGGCTTATAGATAAAATAAGGGTAGTTAATAAAGACTTTGCAGACCGTGTAAATGAAAATTGTCCAGAATTATTCAATAAACATTATGGTACTCATTCTTTGAGAAAGACTATTGCAAGAAATGTTATTGATAATTCAAATGATGTTAAAGATATTCAACTTACAACTGAATTTTTAGGACATTCAAGTCAAAAGATTACTTCTACTTATTTGAATATTCAAAGGGAAGAGCTTGATGATTATACTGAAAAATTTGGTATTGGAATTAGTTTAGAATAAAAAACAAACAAAATATATAATATGAAAATCAACTGTAAATTTTCGGAAGTCTTTTGTTGCAGATTATATATATGGAGCGGTAGTTCAAAGGTAGAACGACCGACTTATAATCGGTTAATGTGTGGTTCAAGTCCAACTCGCTCTACCAAATATATGGAGCTATGGTGTAATGGTTAGCATAGCAGACTTTGACTCTGTTGATTAAGGTTCAAATCCTTATAGCTCTGCCAATAACAAGATGAGTATAACTATATTATAGAATTATAGATTATGCTTAAATAACACCTCCTTTTAAAATAAAATAGACACATAACGGATAAGTGTCGCTATAAAGAATTGCTTTATGGTTGCCTTATAAGCTGAATCCGTTATTGACAAAAGAAAGGTTATTAATGTAAGAATTGATAACGGTTGGCGGTGGGTTTATATATATTATTTTAAGAAAGGAAATTTTTTATGGATAAACTTATATTAACATTAAAGCGACTAAGGGTCGGAATTTCATTTGTAAGTGTTATTGTTACAGTTGTATTGTTCTTTATTTGCAGAGAACAAGCGGTATCTTGGAGAGGAAATGAAACGGTTGGTGGAGAATGTATGCTGTTATTTATTCCACTTATTACAGATATTGTGTACATAAATATTAGAGATATTATCTTAGAACATTACAGAATGAATGTGCCTATATTAAAAAGAAAAGTGCCTAAACCAACTATTAAAATTGATAAAATATTATCGGTGAAAAGAAAGGATTTTACATAATGATTGATTGTTCAAAAACTGAAAATTATTTTGCTGAAAAAAGAAGAATGACAATGGCAAAAAGATTGTCAGCAAAATGGGGAGGATGCAAACTCAGTTGTAAAGAATGCCCTTTGTTCATTACGAATAATGGTATAGGTGATTCATGTACAAATCTTGAGACGCATTATCCCAAAAAGGCAGTTGAAATCATACAAAAGTGGAGTGATGAGCATCCGCAGAAAACTTATTTAAGTGAGTTTTTAAAGAATTACCCAAATGCTTTGCTTAATGATACTGGACTACCTAAAGATGTATGCTTGTATAACTTAGGATTAACTGATTGCAGAAATGACCGCAACTGCGTTGACTGTTGGAATCAGCCTTTGAAGGACGGTGAAGAGTGATGCAAGAGATAAACTTGAGAAGTATCTTGATAGCGGAGTTTTTTTCGCAAAGAAAATTAATGAAAGAGGTGTAAAAAAATGAGGAAGTATGAAGCAGTTTGTAGTTTTGATGTGCTTGATGCAGTTGCAAACGGTGAAAGAATTTTATTGATTGACAGAACAACAGAAAGTGTTAACAGTTTAGACGAAATAAGCACAAAAGATTTAGCGATTGCAATAAAAGATGAAAACAAAGATAACAGATATGAGTTTTACAAGGAAGTGAAGTGAAAGTAGATGAGGGTTTATCAGTGCGATTGTTGTAACAAAGTTATTTCAAATCCACACACAGTTAAAATGAAGGAATTTTATGTAGGGGTGGGTGATATTGATTGCAGTAGTGGGCTTGTGATTCCTCTCGAAAGCAAGAGAAAAATTAAAATACAGATATGTGATGATTGTTACAAAGGCTTACATCTTATTGCCGAAAAAAGGGGGCGTGAAAACAATGGTTGAAAAAGAATACATAGAGCGTGAAGCTGCACAGAAAGTTTTAGCAGATGATTACGCTTATAATGCCGCAAAATTGCTTGATACAGTGCCCATTGCCGATGTGCAGGAAGTAAGGCACGCAAAATGGAATAAGGTACACGAGCATATTATATTAGCTGATGGGTCTGTGAAAGAATGGGATAATTTTTTCTGTAGTAACTGTGAGGAAGTTTCAAATTGCCCAACTAAATACTGTCCTTGCTGTGGAGCTAAAATAGATAAGGAGTGAAAACAATGCTTTGTAAAAAATGCGGATTGCAATACTCAAGTTATTGCTCACCAAATACAACAAATACAAAAAAAGATTGTGTTAAATGTTGGGGGACGCTAACTGATATAGATATTTATTAATAAGAAAATAATTAATTTAGAAAGGACAAGAATTATGAATTTTACAGAGATGAGAAACAAATTAATTGAAAATTTTAATGATATTACAAAAGATGTAACGCATTTGTTTGAGGTAAATGTAGATAAAGACGAAATGTGGAATTTGTACTTAGATAGTTTTCCTTTAGGTACAAATAAAATTTACAGAGAGCGTAGAGAGCACGATTGTTGTTGCTGTCGCCAATTCATCAAGGCTATCGGTAATGCGGTTGTTATTAAAGATAATAAAATTACAACAATTTGGGATTTTAAAACAAATGACAGTACATATCAACCCGTATTAAATGCTTTATCAGCCTTTATAAAAGCTCACGCAGTAACAGATGTTTATGTTAGTAAAGTTAAAAAAATTGGAACTTTACAAAATTATGAGGAAATGGAAAATGGTGTTATGCACGAATGGACTCATTTCTTCTTAGAACTTCCTAATAAGTTTGTGAACACCACTTCTTGTTCTATTGGAGAAATTAAGGGTGATTTCAGAGATACGAAGAATGTTTTTAAGCGTTCTCTTGATGATATTGATATGGAATCACTTGATACTGTTATTGAACTTATTAATTCTAACACTTTATATAGGGGGCAAGAGTGGAAGAACTCATTAATTAAGTTCCGTAGATATAAAGAAGAATACGATAAACTTAAAACAGATAAAAAGAAAAATCTTTTTGCTTGGGAACAATCTGTTAAGGTCGGCAAAACAATTGGCAGAATCAGAAATCATAGTATTGGAACACTTCTCGTGGATTTAAGTAATGGAATGGATTTGGACACAGCAGTGAGGAGTTATGAAAAAATTGTTGCTCCGAGTAATTATAAAAGACCAAAAGAAATTTTTACAAAGAAAATGCTTGAAGAGGCAAAGAACACTATTACAGAACTTGGTTATATGGATTCTCTCGGTAGAAGATTCGCAACGCTTGATGATATTACCGTGAATAATATTCTTTTTTCTAACAAGGACTCTGCTAAAAGGATTCAAGGTGTGAATGATGTTTTTGGAGAAATGGAAAAAGAAGTTACTGTAAAACCAAAAAAGTTTTCTAAGGTTGAAGAAATTTCAGTTGATAGATTTATTTCTGATATACTTCCATCTGCAAAAGAAGTTGAAGTTTATCTTGAAAACAAACATTCAAATAATATGGTTTCTTTAATTGCTCCTGAACATAAAAATGCAAAAACAATGTTTAAATGGGACAATAACTTTGGTTGGGCTTATGCTGGTAATGTAACAGATTCTATAAAAGAAAAGGTTAAGTTAGCCGGTGGAAAGGTCGATGGAGATTTAAGATTTTCTATTCAATGGAATGAGGATGGCAGTGATAACTGTGACCTTGATGCACACTGTAGAGAGTCTGCTTATGCTTATGCTTATGAAATTTATTTTTCTTCTGCTAAAAAGCCTTATTTTTCTCCTACAAAAGGACAGTTAGATGTTGATGTCGTATCCCCCTGTGGAAAGGTTGCAGTTGAAAATATTACTTGGGCAGATAGAAAGGCTATGAAGCCCGGTAAGTATTTATTCTTTGTGCATCAATACAGCGGTATGGCAAAAAAAGGATTTAGAGCAGAAATTGAGTTTGACGGTCAAATTTTTTCATTTGATTACAACAAGCCAACGAGGACAAATGAAAAGGTTTCAGTAGCAGAGGTTGTACTTGATTCCAACGGAGTATTTACAATTAAAGAGTTAATTCCTTCTTCTGCTGTGTCCTCAAAAGAGATATGGAACTTAAAAAGTAATCAGTTTGTACCTGTTTCTGTAATTATGTATTCACCTAATTATTGGAATGGGCAAAATGGAATTGGACATAAGCATTATTTCTTTATGTTGAAAGATTGTTTAAATCCTGAAACGCCAAATGGATTTTATAATGAATTTTTAAATAATGAACTGTTAAAACATAAAAGAGTTCTTGCAGCTCTTGGTTCTAAAATGAGTGTTAATAAAGTGAAACAGCAATTATCTGGAATTGGTTTTTCGGCAACAAGGCGTGATGAATTGGTTGTAAAAGTTAAAGGTAACACAGAAAGAGTATTAAAAATTAAATTTTAAAATAAAAAAATAAAAGGAGAATAATATTATGGAAGTAAATATTTTTGAGTATGCAGTAAGAAATAAAGTCAGATTTCCTTTTAGAGGACTGATTTCAGTTGAAGATTTATGGGATTTATCTCTTGCAAATTTAGATTCTATTTATAAGTCTTTAAATAAGCAAGCTAAACAATCTGATGAGGAAAGTCTTTTATCTACAAAGACAAATATAGATACAGAACTTGAGATTAAAATTAACATTGTGAAGTATATCGTGTCTACTAAGTTAGAAGAGAGAAAAGCAAGAGAGAATGAGACTATGAAGAAAATTCAAAAGCAAAAAATTATGTCTGCTATTGCAGCAAAAGAAGATGAAGCTCTACAAAACAGTTCTATCGAGGATTTAAAGAAAATGCTCAATAATATTGAGAACTAAAAAATGATAAGTTGATTAGCTATAATATAGTTGTTACTCAACTTAAAATATAAGTATAGATAAAGGAGCGATAATATGCCCGAATATCATATTGGGTGTGGGATAGGTGGTATTTACGCTGGAAGGCTAAATAAAGCAAAGACAATGTGGCTACAAAAGAATGATGTTACAGAGGACGCATTAGCGAGTGTAAGGGATTATCTACGAAGCCATATTGAAGATGGTAAAAATAGTTTTGGCTACGAATGGGATACTAAAGATGGGAAGGTAGTATCACTTGTAGTGTCTGTAAGAGAGGGTAAGAATTAAGAATTATGAGAGTTGTCCCAATAACGATGTATAAAACAAAATTCAGCCAATCAAGTTATGAAGTCTTTAATATTAAAAATAATAAGAATGGCTATCCTACATTTTTAATTTATGAAAGGAATCAATGGATATGGATAAAAGCCAAATATTTTAAACCTGTCGAGGAGTGAGATTGTTCATTGTTCTATGACTTTGACAAAAAGAAAAAAATGGATTACCAACAAGCGTTAGATTTTTTCAAAAAAGAAATAAAAGACGGCTTTTGTTCGCCTGATTGCAAGGATTATCAGAGTGCTTTGGTTGCTATAAAAGCTATTGAAAAGCAGATACCGAAGAAACCGATTCTAAAATGTTTTCAAGACAAGTATCATTCACATACTGTAAGAACAGAAAGTATCTGCTGTCCTACTTGTCATAATAGAATGATAGGTAAATGGCGTATTGGTGATTATTTGCCACCATACTGTTCTATCTGTGGGCAATCGTTAGAAAATATATCATTAGAAAATATATTAAAACAATTTGTATAACCGATATACTTGAGAAGCTGCACGGTACATATTACAGAAATTCGGAATTTCCGAATAATCTATAAGCAACGGAAGTAACGAAAACGAAAGCAACAATAAAGGAGAAATAAACAATGTCAGAAAAAATGATAAAAGGATATAAAGGTTTCAACAAAGGATTAATATGTAGAAATAAGCAGTATGCCGAAAACACGGTGTTTAACGAGGATAAGACTACCTTATGTGAAAGTGGTATGCACTTCTGTGAAAATCCGCTAAATGTGTTGGGTTATTATCCGTACTATAATTCAGATACAAAAAGTTTTTCAGAGTATGCAGAAGTTGAAGCGCCAGAAAATGTTACAGAGAGTAAAGGTAAAAAGTCCGTTACAAAACAACTTAAAATTGGTAATAAGATTTCTTTTGATGAATTAATTAAAGCAGGTGTTGAGTTTAATTTGTCAAAAGAGAAATTTGATAAAGAAAAGTCTGTTGCTACGGGCAAATACAGCGGAGCAAGTGCTGTTGGTAGATACAGTGGAGCAAGTGCTACAGGTGACTATAGCGGAGCAAGTGTTGTTGGCGATTACAGTGGAGCAAGTGCTGTTGGTGACTATAGCGGAGTAAGTGCTGTTGGTGGATGCAGTGGAGCAAGTGCTACAGGTGACTATAGTGGAGCAAGCACTGTTGGTTGGCGCAGCGGAGCAATGGTTGTTGGCGATTACAGTGGAGCAATGGTTACAGGCGATTACAGTGGAGCAAGTGCTACGGGCAGACGCAGTGGAGCAATGGTTGTTGGCGATGATTCTCAAGCTATGTGTAAAAACAACAGTGTTGCTGTGGCTGTTGGTAAAGACTCTATGGCTAAAGGAGATATTGGTTGTTATATTGTTCTGACTGAGGTTAAGTGGGATTTTGAAACAGATACGAATAAAATCATTGATTGCAAATGCTTTAAAGTTGACGGAGAGATTATTAAGGCTGATACTTTTTATAAATTGGTTGACGGTAAGCCTGTTGTGGCGGAGTAAAATGTGTACTGTTTATGTGTATTTTTACTCACTAAATATATCATATTATTAAGTTTTTAAAATGAAAGGAATAATAAAATGAATGGGAGAAATACAACTTTACATAACATAGATTTTATTGGGAACGTTATTGATTTATCAGATGTAAAAATTAAAGGAAATAAACTTGTTATTAATCTTAGTCCAGAACAATTAAAAATACTAACTTGTTCTATTTTTAATGACAAAGTTCAGCTCTCAACTTTGAAACCAAAGGATGAATTTAAGATTGGCGATGAAGTGTTTATTGTTTTAGAACAGAATAGTGATAGGACTAAGGTTATTTCTAAGGAATTTGCATATAATAATAAAACTTTTGGCGGTAATTCTTGTTGGAAAAAATCTAATATTCGTACTTTATTGAATAATGATTACTACAATAAGATTGCAAAATTGGTTGGGAACAATAATATTATTCCGATGAATCGTGATTTAACATCTCTTGACGGATTAGATGATTATGGTGTTTGTTATGATAGAATTTCATTGTTATCTGTATTTGAATATGCTAAATATCACAAGACTCTTGGCTTGAAACCTAATTATTCTGCTGGGTGGTGGGTTGTTACCCCATACTCAACTCCAAGTAGCCACTGCACTCCAAGTAGCCACTGCTACCAGACTGTTTGCTCTATTAATACAGAAGGCACGATACAATGGGCTATAAGCACTTATTTAAGGCATAGTGTCCGCCCATTCTTTACTCTTAAACCCTCAACTATGGTCGTTCCATACAAAAATTAATAAGTATTTACTAAATCGGTTATTTCAAGACTATAGGGAAATTTCCAGATGAACTTTGTAAAAAATATCATAAGTAATTTATAGGTTTTTGCTAATGCAAATAAAAGAAACTATAAAAAGTTTTAAAGATGATTTAAAGCGAGATTTTATGCTCTTAGCGAGTCAAATAATAAAGGTAAACCGTTGAGTTTCGGAAACCATTTAAAGACGGGATAATATTGGCAATGAAAGGTGGTGAGATAAATTTCAGAGAATTTAAATAATAAAACAGTTGAAGAAATAATGGAGTCACTTCCATACAAGATAAGAGAAACAGTAAAGAATGTGTATAATGCAGCTTACAGAAAAGGTTTAGCAGTTGGTGCATATTCTATTTCAACTATCGTTCTTCAAAAATTGAGAGAAAATAAAAATCCTGCTTTGGCAAAAGCTAATGCTATTAAATTTCTTATAAATAATAAAAATATAGCAAATTATGAGCAAAACAACAAAGAAAACAAAATTGAGACAGAGAAAGGATAATAAAATTGAGAGATTTTACTATTGAGAAAGAGTCAACCTGTAATGGTTGTGCAAATTTGGATTTTAAGTACAAGCAATGTAGGGCATTGAAAGAAAAACATAGTTTATATGATAAGAACGGTAAAGAAGTATGTACATATGATGTTTTTAGAAATCTTAATTGCCTAACTGTGCCATCTATGAAAAATGATGGTGAATTTATTACAGTATTAAAAGATAAAAACTGTAAGGGTTATGTACCGAGGAAGAATAAGAAAGTAAAGGATAACGAAAACAAGAAAGGTGGATGTGTAGTTGAGTAATAATAAGGGTTTGGGTTTGAGACAGACAAAAGGTTATTTTCAGGTAAAAGGCAAGGTAACAGGTGTTGAAAAGGAAAATTTCTATACAGAAGGTAAATCACGAAATGGAAAAGACTACCGCAGAATTAATTTTGGAGTAGAGTATCAGCCTGATTGTTCGGTGTATGTACAGCAGTTCGGTATGCCACAGAATTATGTTTATTATTCAAAGCAGGAAATAACAGGCAATCAGAAAAAAACAGTAACTGAAAAGGTTAATTGGAGTGACAGATTTAAGTCACCGGGTGAAGATTACAGACTTGTTGGCGTTAATTGTGGTGTAGAAAAAGTGACTGATAAAAATGGAAAGCTTATAAATAACAAAAAGATTCTTACACAATTTGATGCTTGTAATGAAATTGCAGAACACTTAAACGATGGTGATAGTGTTTTCGTAAGAGGTAATATCATATATTCTACTTACGAGGGTTCACATAAGACAAGTTTTGATTTCACACAGGTGTCTTTGTGTGATAGCGATATTAACTTTAAAGATGAAAAATTTAAATCAGAAAATAAATTTAAGCAAGAAATTGTTTTTATGGGAATAGATAAAAGCAAGGAAATTGACGGAGAATTTATCATCAGCGGTAAGGTTGTAAATTATGATTCGATTGAAGATGTTGAATTATATACTCGTGATAACAAGTTAGCAAGTATCTTAAAAAAGAATTGTAAACCATATAATCTTATTGAATTAGGTGGTAATATTTTTGCGGAATTTGGTTCTGAAAAAGTTGAGAGTGATGATGAATGGGGCGTTGGTATTGAAATGAATAAGGTAAAAGCTCCGTACTCTATTAAACTAATGGTTAATGGTGCTGATAAAAGTTCTCTTGATACAACTACATATAGTGAGGAAATTATCGAAGAAGCTCTTGTAAAACAGAAAACGAATGATACTGCAAAAGCAGAATTTTCAACAAAGACAAGCAAGTCCGACAGTGATGATTGGGATGATGTTGACGGAGAGGAGTGGGATTAATAATATATGGTAATTCGTAGAGCAACAGCAATTAAAGAAAAACTTGGTTTTTTGATTTATGGTAAGCAGGGTACTTGGAAGTCAAGCCTTTGTCTTGAATTTGCAAAAATGAAGAGAGAGGACGGCAAACCATTTAGAGTCCTTTATATAGATGCCGAAGCAGGTTCGATTGATAGTTACCTTGATAAACTTACAGAACAGGGTATTGACAGCAGAAATATTTTTATTGCAAGTACGCAGTCATTGACAGAAGTAAGAGACCTTATAAAAACAGTTTCAGCAAACGAAGAAATTTACTATTTTGATGACGAGGATAATGAAGAAAAAACTGCATTAGATGCAGACGGTAATATTTTCATTGCTGATGCTATTGTTGTAGATGGATTATCTCTTCTTTACACGGCTCGACAGCAAGGCATTATTGAGTTTTCTAAAAAGAGAGCCAATGTTCGTGCTAAGAAGAAAGAAATTATTGGTGAAGAAAAACTTGTAGCCGTTGAAGGTGCAGGGTTAGAACAAAAAGATTATCAGACTCTTAAATTTAACGGACAGGCTTTTATCCTTGATTTACTTGCAAGTGGAAAACATTTTGCGGTAACTTGCAGAGAAGAAGATGTGAAAGAAAATGTAAAGGACAAAGAGGGCAATATTAAAACGGTTGCAACAGGTGAGAAAAGACCGCAAGGTTTTAAAGATGTCGCTTATAATGTAAAGACTGTTTTACATATGTTACAGGACGAAGAAAATGGAGATGTAATCGCCCTTGTTGAAGGTAAGGACAGAACTACAATATGTAAGCAAAATGAAATTCTTGAAAATCCGACTCTCTTAACTTGGCAGCCTGTAATTGACAGGAACAAGAATAAAAAAGATGTTACAACCACAAATACTTTCAATAAAAGTGTAGATGTTGAAGTTGAAAATATTAAAAATGATTTAATATCTGATGATACCGAAGATACAACAGTTACAGAAGTATCTGCTGATGAAATTAAATCAAAAATCAGTTCTACACTTAAAAGTCTGACAAGCACAAAAAAGGCTAAAGCTAAAAGCCTTATTGAGAAAGCTGAATTACCAGTAAAATATAATACTATTGATAATATAGACACACTCAATAAGTATCTGTCAATTATTGAGTCAGTAATTTAAAATGGCTCTGTCGGCAAAATGTTTTTACTGTAAAGGGAATATAGATTTAAAGCAAAAATATGATGGCAGTTTTGTTTATGACAAAAAGCATTACTGCCATTGTCATTGCTTTACTGAACATAAAACTTCTTTAAAAAAAGGTAAAAAAAACATTGATGAATGTGAAAAATATTTAAAAAGTTTAAAACAAGATACTCAATTAATAGTTTTAAATGCAAAATGTAATACTTTACTTATAGAATGGTATTGTTTATTTTTTAGCAAAACGACTATAACACCTTATGCAAGGAAACTTATATCTCAAGTAGTGAGTGGCGAGTATAAAAATATTAATAAGCCTATTCCAATATATGAACTATATGATATGTTTCGACTTAAAGCTGCCGAATTAAAAGGTATTAATACAACATTAATATCAAAAAATAAGCAAAGAGGTATTAGGTGTAATATAGATAGTATATTTGCTTATGATATAGCTGTAATTGTTAATCAATATGACGATTATGTCCAATGGAAAGAAAACATTAAGCAAGATAAATTAAATCGTAAACAAATGATAGAACAAAGGTTAAATAATAAAATTGATTATAGTTTATACAAGAATTATCATAAACAAAGTAATAAAACTATCTTTGATATAAGTTCAGTTATAGATGAGATTTAAAAAAATAACAAGATAGATTACACAAAATAAGAATAATAAGAATAAAGACAGGCGGTGCTATTTTATTACAGAGGATAAAGAAATAAAATTAAATAATATACAAAATGAGATATTATTCGTTGGGGCGATTTACAAACAACCTGCATTGCTTGTTGAGTATTCAACGCAAATCAGGAGTAAATATGATTTCTCCGATGAAGTAACAAGATTTTTTTATGACAACGCAGAAGTTGTTTACAAAAACAGAAGTCAAATGTTTGATAACGCAATTGTTACTACATATATGACCGAAGATAACGAGCGTTATAAAAAATATATTAATTATGGTGGTTGGGCTACAATTCAAAAATGGATAGATTTAGCCTTGCCTGAAAATGCTAAATCCTATGCTGAGGTTATAAAGAAGTATTCTTTGTTAAGAGAATATGACAGAAAAGGTTTTGATGTAAGTAAGATTGTTTCTCACCCTAAGTTTGAATCTTGGAGTTCAAGTGATATACCAAGACTTGTAAGGTCAAAAATAGATAGGGTTTCTACTGTTATTTTAGGTAATGCCGAAACAGAAATATTAAATTCTAACATTAAAGAAATGATACTAAAAAGACTTGAAATACCAGATATGGGTGTATCAGTTCCTTATCCTTTGTGGAATGAAATGTTTAGAGGTTTAAAGACTGAATCGCTGATGTGTGTTGGTATGAGGTCAAATGACGGCAAATCAAGATTTATGTTTAAGCTAATTGCTTATTTGGCGTTATATCAGAAACAACAAGTTTGTGTATTACTCAATGAAATGTCTATTGAGAATATGAAATTTTGTTTGTTGACGACAGTAATTAATAATAAAGAATTTGAAGAATTACATGGAATACATATTACTAAAAAGGAACGAGAAATCACTCTTGGCTTATATAAAGACGGTAAAGGTGAATTTGTTATCAGAAAGCAAAATGCTGACGGTGAATTTATTGAAAGCTATGAAGATTATTACTCAAGAGTAACAAATCAATCAACAGAATTTGAGAATATTCTTAAAGTAGCTGATTGGATTGAAAAGGAAAGTAAAGGTTTGATTTTTGCTGTTGATATGGTATCAGCTTACGATAACCAAACACTTGAACTTGAAATTCGTAAACAAAATATGATTACTCAAACAAAATATTTCTTTTATGATACATTAAAAGATACTGACAGTACAGTCGGGGATTGGACAGGACTAAAAATCACTACGACTATGCTATCAGAATTAACAAGGCAGCTTGATATTTTTATTTACTGTTCGATACAGCTTACTGATGATACCAACTTTGTAAAACCAGAGGAATTATGTTCTTCAAATATTGCAAATTGTAAACAATTAAAGCATATATTAGACTCTTTGGTCTTGTTTAAATCGGTAGATTTAAAAGATTATAATAAATATAAGTATCTTGTCTATGATTCGGAATGGGGAGATTTTGGAGAGAAAGAGCTTGATACTTCTAAAAAATATTATATTGGTGTGACCGATAAAAACAGAGTTGGTAATAAATATAAAATGGTATATCAAGTTGACCTTGATACCAACGAATGGTATGAAATGGGGCAATTAGTAATAACAGGAAGATAGTAGGTGAATAATAAATGGAAGTTCAAAAGCTAAAAGAATATATAATAAATAATAATTTAATATATAAAGTTTTAGAAAAAATTGGTTGTCATAGCATTAAAAATAAAGGGGAATATTATCAATGTGCTAATCCGGACGGAGACAACCAAACAGCTATTACTGTATATAAAGATAGCCTAAATGTTATTGATTACACAAGAAATATTGAACAGAATAATACTTCTGATATTTTTAGTTTAGTTATGTTTTTTCAGAAATGTAATTTCTTTCAATCTATGCAATTTGTATGTTCTTGTGTTGGAATAGATTATTACTACGATTTTGATAGTGAACTTCCTGAAAGTTTAAAAATTACTAAGCTGTTATTTGAATTAAGTAATTGTTCTATACAAAGTGAAGATGAAAATCCTGTAAAGCCTATAAGTGAAAAAATTTTATCTTATTATTTTCCTTATGTCAATGATATGTTTTACGAAGATAATATTGATTATGAAACGCAACAATTATTTGAAATCGGGTTTGATTGTGAAACAAATAGAATAACTATTCCAATCCGTGATGAAATAGGTACTTTGGTAGGAGTTAAGGGGAGATACTTCTACCGAGAAGTTCCTGATGAAGTAAACAAGTATTTATACATTGAACCTTGCTCGAAAGGTCAAATATTGTATGGTCTTAATGTTACATATGACTATATAAAAGAAGAAAACACAGTTTATGTAGTAGAATCTGAAAAAGGTGTTATGCAAATGTTTTCAAGTGGTTATAGAAATGTTGTGGCTACTTCTGGCAAAAAAATAACTAAAACTCAAATACATAAATTATCAAGATTATGTGGTAATATAGTGTTTCTATTTGATAAAGATGTGGGTATTTCTGAATTACAAGGAATAGCAGATAAATTTATTAATGGAATAAACCTTTATGCGGTTATTGATGAGGGCGGTGTTTTAGGGGAGAAAGAATCACCCTCGGATAACTACATAAAATTAAAACAGTTATTAAATGATAAGAAAAACATAATAAATTTGAGGTGATACAAAATAAGTAATAAATTAAAATATAAATTAATTGAGAATAGTAAAAATGATTTGAATAATATAATTGATACAGTTCTAAAAAACAGAGGTATTGATAATATTAATGAATATCTTTCTTTGACAGATAAAGTTTTATATTCGTATAAATTATTTAAGAATATAGACAAGGCTGTTCAATGTTTTAATAAACATACTGATAATAACAGCAATATCCATATTGTTGTTGATTCTGATGTTGATGGTTATACTTCGGGTGCTATTATGTATTCTTATATTAATGATTTGTTTCCAAATTGTAAATTGTCTTATTCTCTACATACAAAGAAGCAACACGGATTAACTAATGATATAAAAATACCAAAAGATATTGAATTATTAATTATTCCTGATGCAAGCAGTAATGATATTGAAAAATGTAAAAAGCTAAAAGAAAACAATTCAAATCTTGATATTATAATTTTAGACCATCATATTATTGAACAGGATAATCCTTATGCTATTGTTGTTAATAGCAATGACGGTGTTTATCCTAACAAAGAATTATCTGGTGTTGGAGTAGTATATAAATTTTTACAGGCTCTTGATGATGTAAACCTTGAGGATAAAGCTGACAACTATCTTGACTTAGTAGCTTTGGGCAACATTGCAGATATGATGGACATAAGAGTGTATGAAACTAAAAGACTGATAGATAAAGGATTACTTCATAAAAATATAAAAAATAAAGTTTTTCGTGCATTTATTGAGCGACAACGAGATACCATTCATAATAATGTGTCAATTCATAACATTCAGTTTTATATTGTTCCGTTAATTAATGCAATGATTAGAATGGGCAGACAAGAAGAAAAGGAATTAATGTTCAAATCTTTTATAGAGCAAGATGAATACTTCGATTACAAAAAGCGTGGTTCAAATGAAATTGTAAAAGAGGATATTTATACAAGAGTGGCTCGTTTTTGTAGTAATGCTAAGACAAGACAACAAACAGCAGTTACCAAAGCTATGTGTGAGATTGAGCCGTTAATTGATAAAAATACAGATAAGGTTTTGTTTATTAATACAAGTAAAATTCTTGCTGATACCTTGACAGGTGTGTTAGCTACTAAGATTGCTGAAAAATATCAAAAACAAACTCTTTGCCTTAGAAAAACTGAAACGAAAGGCTTATATGGCGGTTCAGGCAGAAATTATAAAAATAGTTTTATCAAGAGTTTAAAAGATATTTTAACTAATACAAACTGCTTTGAAATGGTACGAGGTCACGATAATGCTTTCGGTTTAGAAATTGCTTCAAACAACATTAAAAATGCAATAAACACTTTAAATAATCTTAATATTGATAGCGGTAACACTTGTAAGTTTTGTGACTTTATTATTCAGACAGATGACTTAACCATTGAGACAATGAAAAGGTTATCTGATGTAAGTGATTATTGCGGTCAAAATATAGACGAACCTTTGATTGCTATTGAAAATATCGAATTAAGCAGAGAACAGTTTAAAATAATGGGGAAACTTGGTAATAGTTGGAAGTTTGAAACTGACAGTGGTGTTAATATTGTGAAATTTAATGTTGATTTAAAAACTGACGAAGTTCTTGACTCATTTGATGATTTTAGTGACTATGAAACCCTGCTCATAAATGCTGTTGGTAAGGCTAATATCAATTATTACCAAGGTATAGCTACTTGCCAATTTATTATTGATGATTATGAGGTGGTGAATAAGTGGTAAAAGAACAAATTGTACATTTACATAACCACTCGTATTATTCGTTGCTTGATGGATATAGTTCGCCTATTGAATATTTACAGAGGACAAAAGAATTAGGGTGTTCAGCTTTTGCTATTACTGAACACGGCAATGAATATAGTTGGGTATATTTTGATAAGTTAAAAGAAAAATATCCAGATATAAAAATGATATTTGGTGTTGAGTTCTATGAAGCATTTGATATGAGTGTAAGCGACACTGAAAATAAATATTTTCATTTACTTGCTTTGGCTAAAAATGAAAAAGGTAGAATAGCTATTAATGAATTGATTACAAAAGGTGAGTTTGAGGGATTTTATTATCACGGTAGAGTTGATTTAAATGCTATGAAGCCTTATGGTAAAGACCTCATTATCAGTTCTGCTTGTCTTGCTTCTAAGCTGGCAAGAGAAGATGATTTTAATAAGTGTATAGAATATGTTAATGAATATAAATCTGTATTTCCACATTTTTATCTTGAAATGCAATCACACAATACAGCAGAACAGTGTGAATATAATAAAAAGATAATTGAACTTGCTAAGGCTACAAATACTGAATTTATTGTTACTTGTGATTCTCACGCTTCAACCAAGGAGGACTTGTATTATCAAGAGTATCTTGTAAAGATTGCTCACGATAAAGATACTCTTGGTGAAACATATAAAGATTGTTATATGCAATCTCCTGATGAAATCCATAATATTATGGATAAACAGATTGGCAGAGAAAATGTAAGTCTTGCAATGGCTAATACCGTTAAGATAGCTAATATGATTGACGAAGTGCATATGCCGTTTCAAAAGCCACAGTTGCCAACATTCCCTATTCCAAAGGGGTATAAAGATAATTATGAATACTTAGTTAAATTATGTGAAGATGGTTTTAAACAGCGTGGGCTTGATAAGTTATCTGCTGACGAGCAAAAAATTTATAGAGACCGATTAGAATATGAGTTGTCTGTAATTCATCAAATGGGATTTGACGGGTATTTTCTCATTGTGTGGGATTTAATTAACTTCGCTAAAAGCAATGACATAGCAGTCGGTGACGGCAGAGGATGCTTCGTTAAAGGTTCAAAAGTATTGTTGGACAATGGCTATGTGAAAAACATTGAAGATGTCAAAATAGATGATAAAGTAATAACTCATTTGGGTAATGTTAAGCCTGTTCAAAATGTCTTTGAGTATGATTGTGATGAATTAATGTATGAATTGAAATCAAATAATTCCGCTCCTATCAGATGTACTAACAACCACGAAATTTGGGCTGTAAAAAAAGGTAACAAAAAAGACGATGCTCAATGGATAGAAGCTCAAAATTTGTCTGTTGGAGATTTTGTTGGAACACCAGTAGGTAAGAATCATTATTTTTGGTTTAAAATAAGGGAAATTAACACTTTTTGCTACAAAGGAAAAGTATATGATTTGAGCGTGAAAGATGATACATCTTATGTTGTGGAAAGTGTTGCAGTTCATAATTCTGGTGCTGGCTCAATAGTAAATTGGTTATTGCATATTTCTACATTAAATCCTATAAAGCATAATCTTATTTTTGAAAGATTTTTAAACCCAGAAAGAGTGTCAATGCCCGATATTGACACAGACTTTAATAAGAGAGATGAAGTAATTAGGTACTTAATGGACAAATATGGCAAAGATAATGTTTGCCAGATTATCAATTTTAATTTTATTACACCTTGCGTAGCAATCAAAGATGTTGGTAAAGTATTAGGTGTTCCATATAAAGTAACAGATAAGATAAGTAAAAAATTTGTTTATGAGAACTTTCAAGAAAACTTGGATAACGATAAGACAATTATTGAAGAATATGCTCAATATACGGATTTATTTGACATAGCAAGTCACTTGAGTGGTAGAGTGAAAACAGTATCAATGCACGCAGGCGGTGTGGGTATTGTAGACACTAAGATTACTGATTATATGGCTATGCGTTGCGGTAAAGATAATGCAAGAGTTATTAGTGTTGATAAAAGGGTAATTGAAGAAATTGGTATTATTAAATTTGACTTACTTGGTGTTGCAACACTTTCAGTTGTTGACGATAGCGTAAAACAATCTCATTTGAGTTTAGATTATTTCAACGCAAGTAATGAAGATTTTATTAATGATAAAGCCACATATGAATTATTGGCAAGTGGTAGGACTGATGGTGTATTTCAGGTTGAAAGTCAAGGTATGAAAGATATATTAGTCAAATTAAAACCGACTAATATTGATGATATTTCTGCCGTATTAGCATTATATCGACCTGATAGTATGGGTGCGTTGAACGATTATATTCAATGTAAATGTGGAGAAAAGCAAGCAGAGTATATTCACGAAGATATGAAACCAATTCTTGAAAGTACATATGGCTGTATGATTTATCAAGAACAGATGCTTGATATTGTTCGTAAATTTGGCGGAAGAAGTTACGGTCAGGCAGACCTTTTCAGAAAAGCTGTGGGTGAATTTTGCCGTTTAAGATAGAAATATCTTAAATAATTATCGGGCAAAATCGGTAGAGACTGAGATTTTTGGATATAAAATATATTTACAAAGGAAGAAGGAGGTGTGTTTAATAAGAAAAAACTGTCTTGATGAATGTGAGAAAAGTGAAATTATAAAAATGTATAACAAAGGCTATTCTACAGTAATGATAGCAAACAAGTTAAATAGATGTGATTCTACAATAGGTAGATTTTTAAAGAGAAACAGCTTAAATAGGACTTATCGTAAAAATAAAATACTTAAAGAAGATGAAAAAGACATAGTCAATCTGTATAGAGCAGGGTTGCCTGCAAAAGATATTTTACCAAGGTATGCAGACAGGATAAAATGTGAAAATACAATAATTAATATATTAAAAAGAAATAATTGTGATATAAGACCAAGAGGTGTTCCAACTTATTTTAATAAAAGGTATTTTAAAGTTATTGATACTGAGGCAAAAGCTTATTTTTTAGGTTTGTTATTAACCGACGGAAATGTTTATAAAGCAAAAAGAAGAACTCCACAATACAGGATACAAATAAGTCTTAAATATGATGATATTGAAATAATAGAAAAATTCAAAGAAGAGTTAAATGCAACAACTAAAATTTCTCATTATATAAAGAATGGAAGGAATGAATGCATTTTTGGTGTCCATTCAAAAGAAATGGCTGCTGACCTTGCTCTTTATGGAATTTGCGAAAGAAAAACTTTTAATACAGAACTTTCTTCTTTAGTCCCAAAAGAGTTGTACCCACATTATATCAGAGGAGTTTTTGATGGTGATGGAACAGTCTTTCTAAGTGGTAAATATAAGTCTCTAACATTTGGGTTCTATGGTACTCATAAATTAGTTTCTCAAGTAAAGCAGTATTTAACGAAACAAATACATATTAGCGATAATTCAATATTTGATAAAGAAACAGTAAGTTTCATTACTTTCAGTAAGATTAAAGATGTGAAAAATTTTTACAATTTGTTATATTCGGATTCGCATTTTTATCTAAGAAGAAAGAAGAATGTTTTTGAAAAGTATTTAAAAGATAAAGGAATAATATAATCAATATTTTTATATCCAAATGTTAATACCGAGCTAACTTTGCAGATAGCGAAAGGCTGCAAAGTAGTGTAGAGCATAGGCAATGAATAAATATAATTTGCCCACGAGTGTCCGACATCTAAACAAGTTTAGTTGTAGATGAAAATATATGCCGACCTTATATGAAATCAAATATAAGAATCATAGGATAAAAAGCCTATGAGATAACACAAGTGAAAAAGAGTGTAGAATTAGTTAAGCAAGAATCTGCAAAATTGTATCAAGAAATAATTGATAACGGATATAGTGAGGAAATTGCTAAAAAAATTAGTGATGACCTTTCAACAAAAGGTGGCTACCTGTTTAATAAATCACATTCAGTATCATATTCTATGTTGACATTTAAAACAGCATATCTCAAAGCACATTATCCACTTGAGTTTTTTACTGCTTTGCTAAATAAAAACAAAGGTGATTATGGTGCTATTAATAAATATATTCTTGATGCAAAAAGTTTTGGCGTAAGTATCCTACCACCACATATTAATAAATCCGAAGTGAATTTTTCTGTTAATGATAATGCGATAATTTTTGGTTTATCAGCCATTAATGGTATAGGTGATAAATTTGCTAATGAGATTGTAGAAGAACGCAGTTCCGGTGGTAAATTTACAAATTTAAATAATTTTAGCGAAAGAGTTTCAACTAACAAAAGTCAAATAATCGCATTAATTAAATCAGGTGCTTTTCCTTGTAATGACAAAGAAAAAATGTTGAAAAGATATTTTAAATCTTTAATTCCTCATAAAGAATACACGCCTGTTATAACTTTACCCAAATTATCAGTCTTGAGTGAGATGGGGATAGATACAAATTTAATTAAAACCAAAGAGGAACGATTGTCAAAATATAATATCCGTAAAAAAGTAATGTTTGAAATAGAACAAGAAAAGAAAGAGCAAAAAGCCTTTGATACTTATATGGAGAAATATAATAAGGATAAAGACTTTTGGGAATTTGAAATGTTATCAGTCTTTCTTACGGACAATCCGTTCAAAGAGGGTGTTCAATTTTGTAATACAGATTATGCTCAAATTGAGAATGATTGTCTTTGTACCCTAATTGGTGTTATATCTAAAGTGCAAAAGAAAAAGGATAGGTATAAAAATCAGTATGCTTATGTAAATTTGTATTCCACTAACGGTATTATTGAACTAACAATATGGAGTTCGGTATTTAAAAAATATACAGACTTCATTAAGAGGGGTGAAAAGATTGCTGTACTTTGTTGTAAACGGTCAAATGATTGTTGTGAAGTTCAAGCGGTTAAATCATATGATAGGTGGTTGTACTTAAAGAAGAACGGAGGTAATATCATTAATGGCAATTAAAAGTAAGCAAAAAAACAAGCCCACAACAGTAATTTTCCAAGCTAAAATACAACAGCAGCGTTATTACAATGATGATAGTTGCTTTGGTGTTTATGTATTCACAACTCAAAATGAAATACCTGAATATGATAGTTTAAAACCTCTTGTTTTAGCTGACGGTAGTAACTGTAATATATATATGTCTATTTTAAGCGGTTCTATGCAACAACTTATTATTGGTAATACTTATGAAGTCGAAGCTGAATTAATTTATAATAATAAATATAAATCTTGGCAATATCAGCCGATTACAGTAAAAGAAAATATGGAATTTACCGAAGGTAATCAGCGTAATTATTTACTTTCTATCTTAACTGAAAATCAAGTAAATAATTTACTTAGTGTTTATCCTGATATTGTTGAAAGAGTAATTTCTAATAATGAAATTGATATTTCAAAGGTTAAAGGCATTGGAGAGGCAAAGTGGGAAAATTGCAAAGCTAAAATTATTGAAAATTATAATATTTCTGATATTTTAACTATGTTATCACCTTTGGGTGTTACTTATAATATGGTGAAAAAATTAGTTATGAGTGAAGAACAACCACAATTGTTAAAACAAAAACTTCTTAAAAATCCATATATGATGACTAAAATTAAAGGTCTTGGTTTTAAACGAGTAGATGATTTAGCTCTAAAACTAAAGCCAGAATTGAAACAGTCGATTGAAAGAATTATAGCTTTTACAAAATATTATTTTACATCACTTGGAGAAAATGAAGGGCATACATATGTAAGACTTGATACTTTTAAAAATGAGATGTCGAATAACATTCCTGAATGTATGAGTTTGTATGATGATTTTATTAATTCTCAAAAACGGACTAATCTATTTCTACATTTTAGTGAAAATAAAGTTGGCTTAAAAGAATATTATGACAACGAAACAGCAGTGTTAGGATTAATTGAATATCTTAGTGGGTTTAAACCAAAGAAGATTGAAAACTATGATGAAATAATTAAAAGAGTTGAAAAGGAACAAGGCTTTAATTTTAATGATGAACAAATTGAAGTTATCAATCGGGCTATTAATCAACCTGTTGTCCTTATCACAGGTAAAGCCGGCAGTGGTAAAACAAGTATTACAAAGGCATTGCTTAGTGTACTTAGTGAAAATTCATTAAAGGTATCTTGCTGTGCATTGTCGGCAAAAGCAGCTCAAAGAATTACTGAAGCTACAGGGTTCCCGGCGTCTACTATTCACAGATTACTACAATGCCAAGGTGATGAGTTTTCATACAATAAACTAAATCCTTTGCCTTGTGATGTGTTGTTAGTTGACGAGTTTTCAATGGTAAATACGAAAATAGCATTATCTTTAATGTCAGCAGTAAAAGAGGGAACAAGAGTTATTATATGCGGTGACAATAGACAGTTGCCACCTATCGGATATGGTAACATATTTAATGATTTACTTAATTTAAAAAATCCTATATATTCTGTTTATAAACTTACAAAGGTGCATAGACAAGCAGAAGATTCAGGTATTTTAGTTGACGCCAATAAAATAAGAGACGGCATTGACCCAATCCCTATTAAAGAAATAAGAGTAGAATCGGGTAAAAATAAAGATATGGTTTATCGTTTTGGTGAAAGCCGGGAGGGTTTAAGACGAATGGCTATTAAATCATATTTAAATGCTGTTAAAACTAATGGATTGGATAATGTTGTTATTATAACACCAAGAAAAGATAAGTGTATAAATTCTGTAACAGAAATTAATAATATTATTCAAGAAAATTTAATTCCTAATTCTTCTAAAGAAATAAAATATATCAATCAGGTTTATAAAGTTGGTGCAAAAATAATTCAAAGAGTAAACAATTATGAAAAAGAAGTGTTCAACGGAGAGATTGGAACATTGGTTGATATTATTTTTGCCGATAGTGGCAATATAAACGATAGTGTTATCAAGTGTGAATATAAAAATATTACTAATGAGAAAGAAAAAAGAACAGTTGAATATGATTATAAAGAATTGGAACAAATACAGTTGGCTTATGCTCTTACAGTCCATTTATCGCAAGGTAGTGGCTACAATTGTGTTATTGCTATCATAGACAACACTGATTATATATTATTGGATAACTGTTTGTTATATACGGCATTAACACGAGCAAAGAAAAAATGTTTATTATTAGCTGAACCGTCTGCTTATAAAAGAGCAATTAAAACCAATCACACTATTAGTCGTCAGACTTGGTTAAGCCTTATGAATGAGGATTAAAAAATAAAATATAAAAATATCAAAATCTTTATTGACTTATTAAATTTAATATGTTATCATATATAATATACTTACATTATATAATTAAATTCACTTTTTACAATTTTGAAATTACAGCAATCAATAGATACGCAGAAAAATTCAGTGTGTTTATAGTTAGCTGATATTTTTTTACAACATTGTATTGTAAAAAGCGAAAATATTATGTAAGTAGCAATCAGTGTATGAAAGGTGGTGTTGCTTATGATTTGAGATAATTATAAATAATAAAAATATAGAAAGGAATGATTAAGTGGTACAGAAGATTGAACTAATAACTACAAAAGATGTTTCAGAATTTACTGATGTAGTAAATGGAATTGATGAAGAAGTAACTTTAATAGGAAAAGATGAAAATGGCAAAGATTGGACTATTAGCGGCAAGAGTTTTTTAGCTAATTTGCTTTTGGTTAATTCGGTAAATCGAGCAAAAAACAATCCTGCGCACAAGGTAGATTGGAATACTATTACTTGTATTTGCGAAAAAGATATTTATTCAAATATTAAAAAGTGGGCAGTTGGCTCGGTTATGGAGTGAGTAAATGAGACATCGTACAATTATGCTAAATATAAATTTACCAAATAGTGATTATCAGGAATTTTTATACAAAGCTGAAAAATTAAAATCAGGCATAGTAGAAATTGCACAAGGTAATAATGTGCTTTCAGGTAAAAGTTTACTTGGTCTATCTCTCATAGATAATAATAAGCCACAAAAACTGATTATTAGAGGCTTCTTTGATGATAGCTTTGTTGATAGCTTTAAAAAATGGGAAACAAAGAAACATAAGTAGGACAAATTGAATATGTTTAATAAGAAAGGGTGGTTTTATCGGGTATAAATTAACAGTTGCAATATTATCTTTATTGATTGTTTTAAGTGGGTGTGGAAGATATATTAATTCAGTTAAAACTCCACCGAAAGCTAATAAGATAAATTTTGTTAGTACATATGATACTGTTCAAAGAAAATCAGTCGAAGAAACAACTATAGAAAAAACTACAGTTTCCACAACCGAAACTACTATAAGCAAAGTTGAAACTAAGCCTACTGAAACTATTGTAGTTGCAGAGAGCAAAGAAGAAATTGAAAGTTGTTCTGAAATTGAAAAATATATTGAAGCAGAAACAGAGCCGACAGAGGAAAGTGAAAATATTGTGACGGATAATAATTCTGATACAAATATTGATTTGCTTGCAAGGATAATTTATTTTGAGTCAGGTAGCTGTTCTGAATATTGTCAGTGGCTTGTTGGTAGTACCGCAATGAATTTAGCAAATGAATATGGTAGTTTGGAAACCGTTGCTTTTAATTATGATATATTCAATGTAGCTAATATTCTATATACAGATACTCCAAGTAGTTTATCTTATTCAGTTGCTACAAGAATAATTAATGGAGACAGGGATGTAAATGTAAGAGCCTTTAGAACGGACTATTATCATTCATTTGGCAGTCCTTATACAAATGTTGACAATGTTTATTTTAGCAGTTATTAAAGGAGACAATGATTTATAGAGGTGGTAATGTATATGTTTGTGAATAGTAACACTGGTAAATAATAAGTTAGGAGGAATTGAATGAAACAATTTGAAAAGACAGTTTATGTGAGCCACAAATATGGCGGCGACAAAAACAATCTCAAAGAAGTTGAAGGAATCATTAGAACACAGCAAAAAAGACATCCGAATTATATGTTTATTTCACCATTGCATATGTTTGGTTTTCTGTATAACGATATGTCTTATGAAGATGGGCTTGAACTTTGCCTATATCAGCTTGCCGAATGTGATGAAATATGGGTGACAGGCGAAAAATGGTACGATTCGACAGGTGTTATCAAGGAAATTGAGTACGCAAACGCACATAAAATTGATGTTTTATTCGTACAAAATGCAGAAGATAATCCACACAAAGTTGAAGGTTATGATTATGTCAAAGGTTTGATTGATGGAATAAAGGCAAACAAAGTTGACAACGATGAAGCATCTATGACAACAGCACCAATTATACATAAATATGACAATGTATGCGAGAACACTAAAAGTGCATACATAAATGAGGACAATATTGTTCGTACATATATAGCTTATAATGTTGTTAATCCTTTTGTAAGGAATTTTATGAATATATGTGGTGTCCAGATTCTTACCAAATGTCCTTTCTGCAAATCTGTAAATAAAATCACACTTAAGGATAGAAGTCCAGTAAGCACACCTTGTAACAATTGTCATAACCTGCTTGACTTTAGTCATCTTACATATGGCGATATTCTTAGAAAGTGAGGAATAATTATTATGATTTTAGCAGAAACAATTAACGGTATGGTGAGTGAGGACTACAAGGAAAGATTTATTGCAGAATATCAGCAGTTAGTAATCCGTTATAAGGGATTGAAGAAAATGCTTGATAATTGGGATAAGGGAGAACTATCTTTCGTTCCGACTTGTCCACGCAGCACATATGATTTACAGATTAAAGCAATGAATGATTATAAGACTATACTTGAAGCAAGAGCAGCGATAGAAAATATTAATATAAGTTGAGGTGATTTATTGAAAGTAATTAAACGAGATGGCAGAGAAGTTGATTTTGATAAGAATAAAATTATTAAAGCTATTAGCAAGGCGAATGACGAAAGTAAAACTAATAATGAAAAGATTTTAAGTAAATCTGAAATACTTAATATTGCAAATGAAATAGAAAGAAAAATCAATCACAGCCAAAGGGCATATTCTGTTGAGGAAATCCAAGATTTAAACGAGGAATTTATTGATAATCTTGGTTGTTTTAAACTCGCTAAAAGATATGTCATATATCGTTATAAAAGAGGCTTGGTTAGAAAAGGCAATTCAACGGACGATGCAATTTTATCATTGCTCGACTTAAATAATGAAGAAATTAAACAGGAAAATTCAAATAAAAATCCTACTATTATTCCTACGCAACGAGATTATATGGCTGGCGAAGTTAGCAAGGATTTGACTGATAGAATTTTGTTACCGCAAGATATTGTAGAAGCAGATAAAGAGGGTATTATTCACTTCCACGACAAAGATTATTATGCTCAACATACATATAATTGCTGTTTATGTAATCTTGATGATATGTTACAGAATGGAACTGTAATTAGCGGAACTATGATTGAAAAACCACACAGCTTTTCAACAGCTTGTACTATTGCAACTCAGATAATCTCGCAAGTGAGTTCCAACCAATATGGTTTAACTGCCATATCAAAACAACATTAACTAACAGAGTTTAGGGTTATATTATATATAGCTAACGAGGCACGGTTGAAAATGCCTATCTCGTGATTAATGAATATAAAGGAGTTTGAAAATGACTCAAATAGAAAAAATTGAAATATTAAAAGAAACTATTACTCAGTTGTACGAAAAAGAAGGTCGTTCTAAATTATATATATCAGACTTGTTGAAAATTAACAGAAAAAGTCTTACCCAAAAAATTAACGAGTGGGAACTTGTAAAAGCAGACAAAAGACATTTGAATCCATCAAATAAAAAATTTCTTAATAAGAACAGAAAAATTATAATTGATATGTTAGACAGCGATTACACTATAACTGATATTGCTCTAAGAATACAAAAAACAAGAGATTCCTTGTTAAAAACTTTTATAAAAAACGATAAAGAGCTTTTACATCACTATAACGAATATAATAAAAGATTAAAAATTCGTTCAAATGAGAGAAAAGAATTGCTAAAAGAAAATTCTTCAAGAGAGTATTTTACAGAATCTCTTGAGGGGGAATTATGGCAAGAGATAATGGGATATTCAGATTATTTTATATCAAACAAAGGCAGAATAAAAAAGTATGTAAAAAGTTATAAGTCTTTTTACTTAAGGAAAATCGCTTACAATCAAATAAGTGGTTACGGATATGTCTGTTTGGTAAATAAAGATGGTAAGAAAAAGAATTTAAGTGTTGCAAGATTGGTTGCCCACAGCTTTGTAGAAGGGTATTCAGAAGAAAAAAACACTGTCGACCACAAGGATGGGAATAAAAGAAATAATGAGGCAATTAATCTTGAATGGGTATCGCAATCTGAAAACAATGAAAATGCTTATAAAAATGGTAAACCCCCACATAAAAGTTATTCGAGGAATGGGCGGTTTAAAAAACTCATAATAGATGGAAAATATGAATTTAAAACTATCAGAGCCGCTGCGAGATTTTTAAATCTATCCGAAACTCAAATACAAAGATATGTTAGTGGCGAAACAAAAACAGAACACACATTTCAATTTATTTATTAAACTTTATGTTTATTAATTGTATCGACTATAATGTAGGAATGTTGCGAAACATCTCCGAAATATGTTGATTTGGTACGCAAACCAAATAAGAAATAGTCAGATTTAATTATACACGAAAATATAATTAAAATACGGGTCAGTCAATCACCCTTTCTCATTTAGTACCATTTGTAGATGTGTCAAGGCAGAAAATTAAAAATGAAATTATTGATGAGATTAATGAGGGTGTTGAGAAAGGGGAAATCCAGATATGTATTAATTCTGATAAATATTATCGCTACATTAACAGAGTTACCGAGAAAAGACTAAAAAAGGAAATTACAAAAGGTGTTCAGACGATACAGTACCAAGTTGAAACATTGATGACAACTAACGGTCAAGCACCGTTTATTACTGTTTTTATGTATCTCAATGAAGCAAGGAATGAACAAGAAAAGAATGACCTTGCAATGATTATCGAGGAAGTTCTTAAACAGAGGTATCAAGGCGTAAAGAATGAGAAAGGCGTATGGATTACACCTGCTTTTCCAAAGCTGATTTATGTACTTGAAGAAGATAACATTACTGAAAATAGTAAGTATTGGTATTTGACTAAGTTAGCAGCTAAATGTTCAGCAAAAAGACTTGTTCCAGATTATATTTCTGAAAAGGTGATGAAAGAATTAAAAGAGGGAAATTGTTTCCCTTCGATGGGATGTCGCAGCTTCCTCTCACCATATAAAGACGAAAACGGAAACTATAAATTCTATGGTCGATTTAATAAAGGTGTTGTAACAATTAATCTTGTCGATGTAGCTTTATCATCGGGCAAAGATAAAGATAAGTTCTGGAAAATTTTTGATGAAAGATTGGAACTTTGTCATAAAGCATTACTTTGTAGATATGAAAGATTAAAAGGTACACTTTCAGATGTAGCACCTATAGTGTGGCAATATGGAGCATTAGCAAGACTTAAAAAGGGGGAAACCATTGATAAGTTGCTTGTTGGTGGATATTCTTCAATTTCGCTTGGTTATGCAGGGTTATATGAATGTGTCAAGTATATGACAGGTAAATCTCATACTGATACTGAAGCAACACCGTTCGCACTTGAAATTATGAAATATATGAACAAGAAGTGTGATGAGTGGAATAGTCAGTTAAACTTAGGGTTTTCTTTATATGGTTCACCTATAGAAAATACAACATATAAATTTGCAAAGTGTTTACAGAAAAGATTTGGAATTATAGAAGGTGTTACTGATAAAAACTATATAACAAATAGTTATCATATTAATGTTAGGGAAAATGTTAATGCTTTCGATAAACTTAAATTTGAATCGCAGTTTCAAAAATTAAGTTTAGGCGGTGCAATTAGTTATATAGAAACTTCTAATTTACAAAATAATATTGAAGCTGTTTTATCAGTTTTTAAATTTATTTATGACAATATTATGTATGCCGAATTAAACACAAAGTCTGATTATTGTCAAGAATGTGGATATGACGGAGAAATTAATATTGTTAAAAATAATGACGGTAAATTAATTTGGAAATGCCCAAATTGTGGTAACACAGATGAAAACAAGTTGAATATTGCAAGGAGAACTTGTGGTTATATAGGAACAAACTTCTGGAATCAAGGAAGAACACAAGAAATCAAAGAAAGATATATCCACTTAGGTGGAAACGAATAACGAATAATGAATTATATCAAAATAACAAAAAATGATATAGCCAATGGGGTTGGTGTTAGAACGGTATTATGGGTAAGTGGTTGCACTATGCGTTGTAAGGAATGTCATAATCAATCGACTTGGGATTTTAATGCAGGTCAGCCATTTACAAATGATACGATGAATGAGTTGTTAAATTCACTAATTCCCAATTATGTTGCCGGCTTAACATTATCAGGTGGACACCCATTGGAAAAACAAAACCAACAGCAGATAGCCAATATAGCAAAAACGGTTAAAGCTAAATATCCAACTAAAACTATTTGGTTATACACAGGTTGTTTATATGAGAATATATTAAAAATGCCATTTGTGGTAAGGAACATATTGCCTTATATAGATATTCTTGTTGATGGAAAATATGACTGCACCAAGCGAGACATCACACTTGCTTGGTGTGGTTCATCAAACCAAAGAGTTATAGATATTCAGAAAAGTTTAAAAGAAAATAAAGTGATTTTATTTAAAGAGGAGTGAAAAGTATAGATTTTTTAAAAAATCCCTTTAATTATACGGGTGCAAAATATAAATTGTTACCTCAATTATTACCATTATTCCCTGATAGAATTGATAATTTTGTGGATTTATTCGGAGGGGGGGGAGAAGTATCATTAAATGTAAAGGCTAATTCAATAGTTTACAATGACAAATGTAAGCCGTTAGTAAATATTTTTAAAAATTTAGATAACGATTTCGTTAATGAGGTTAAAGGAATTATTAATAAATATAAACTTGATAAATGGAACAAGGACGGTTTCTTAGAACTCCGCTCTGTGTATAACAACTCGTTGAAAGATAATTTAAACAGAGAAAATGCTGTTGCCTTGTATTGTTTACTCGTACACGCATTTAATTATCAGATAGCTTTTAATAGCAAAGGCGAATATAATATGTCCTCTGGTGTAAATAGGTTATATTCCTCTAACTCTTCATATTTCTCTAAATCCTTGGAAACAAGATTAAATAAATACATAGATGAAATCGGTAAAAGGAATATCAAATTTTATAGTGAGGACTTTCATAATTTATCATTTGATAATCAGGACTTTAAAAGTACATTTTATTATTGTGACCCGCCTTATTTGATTGCAGTAGGAGCATATGAGAGAGATTATTTTTGTAAATGGTCTGAAAGTTATGAAAGAGAGCTGCTAAATTTATTAGACATTCTTGATTATAAACAGGCTAAATTTGCTTTATCAAATGTTTTAGAACATAAAGGTAAAAGCAATGATATTTTAAAAGAATGGTCTAAAAAATATAATGTTCATTATTTAAATATGGATTATAAAAATTGTAATTATCAAACAAAAGATAAATCGGCAAATAGCAGTGTTGAGGTTTTAATTACGAATTATTAAAGAAAAAGCAAAGACAATAATAACAGGAATTTACACGATACCGAAAAGCCTGTTGAACTAATGAAAATTATTATAAACAATTCTTCCAAGGAAAACCAAACTAAATATAATGAGGTGATATAATTAGCAAAATCCAATTAATAAACAGAGACTGTATTGAGGCTATGAAACAAATTCCCGATAAGTCAATAGATATGATTTTATGTGATTTACCTTATAGAACAACACAAAACAAATGGGATATTATCATTCCATTTGAACCATTGTGGAAAGAATATAAAAGAATCATAAAGGATAATGGGTGTATAGCGTTGTTTAGCAGTCAACCATTTACAAGTTCATTAGTAATGAGCAATCCTAAAATGTATAAATATGAATGGATATGGCAGAAAACCCATCCAAAAGGACATTTAAACGCTAAGAAGATGCCAATGAGAGCACACGAAAATATTGAAATTTTTTATAAAAAACCACCATTGTATAATCCACAAATGACTCATGGACATACAAGAAAGGTTGCTAAAACAAATTACATAAAGGAATCAGACGGTAATAGCTGTTACGGAAGAGAAATAAGAAATACATTTTATGACAGCACAGATAGATTTCCGTTAGATGTACAAATATTTAGTAATGGCAATCAGTGCAACAAACTTCACCCAACGCAGAAGCCTGTAGCATTATGTGAATATTTAATTAGAACATACACGAATGAAAATGATACAGTTCTTGATAATTGTATGGGTTCAGGAACAACAGGTGTAGCTTGTAAAAATCTTAATAGAAATTTTATTGGTATAGAAATTGATGAAAACTATTTTAATATAGCGAAAGAAAGAATTGGCGAATAGCATTATAAACTTTAGATTGGGGCGGTAACTATAAAAAGAATAATCAAGAAAAGTATGGCACAAGATACTGTGAATCTAAAATTCTTTAAGTGTAATGCTTGTAAATGTATTTTTGAAACAACTATAGATGATTGTGATTGGGTTTGCCCAATTAATTCTACAACTACAGTTTTTATATCACTTTGCCCGTCTTGTGGGAAAGTATGTTACAAAGAAGAAATAAAGGAACAGACAATGAGAGAAAAAGAACTTGAAATAAATGAACTCAAGAAAAGGAATGAAGAAAAGGGAAACAATTTGATAAAAACAGAAAATGAATGTGTAGATTGTCCTAAAGAAATAGGCTGTATTGGCGACCTATGTCCTTACAAAAATGTTACACGATATTATTGCGACTGCTGTGAACAAGAAAGTGAACTATACAATTTTGACGGGGAAGAATTGTGTGAGGATTGCGTAAGAGCAAGGCTTAAAGAGTGTTTTGAGGATTATACACTTGAAGAACAGGCGGAAATATTAGGACTTGATTTGAGTAAAGTTTAAACATTAAATAAAATACAATTTAAAATAAAGGAGAATAATTAATGCTTTATTTAACAGATGTAAGTTTAGAATATGCAATAGATATATGTTTAGCAAAACCTAATTATAGTGTGACTATTGGAGTTCTTGAAAAGACAGATATTATAAGATATTTTGATTTTTTAAACCAAAATATTAGTGAAAGAAGAAAGACGAAAAATATTCCCGATGTTTTTGTTATCAACAGACCTTCAGTTAAATTTGATAATATTCAAACACAAAATGAAATCATATTTAGTAATGGTAGTCGTATTAGTATTATTCTTCCGTCGGCAAGCAAAAGGTGTATTCGTTGTCATTTATTAATTATTGATAATAGAATTGATGGCGATACAAGGGAAATATTAAAAGCATTTGAAATAAGAGATTATGATAAAGGAAAAGAGCGTGAAGAAAGATTCAACAGGGAAACAAAAGGAGAACAACTTATGAATATAGTACAGGTTAATTTTATTAATAGTATTACGCAGAAAAGATATACATATAAAGTTCCAAGTGGTATTAGCCTTAACAAAGGTGATATTATTCGAGTGAGAAATAAAGACGGTAAAGAAGCTATTGCCGTTTGTGTAACCAATAGTGAAAATCTTTCTAATAATGCCGTTGATATGGTTATGGACGGTCTTGATGTATTAAGCGATGTTGTAGGTGTGTATAACTTAGTTAAATTTCAGGAGATGGCTAATGAGTAATGGGTTTAAAAATGGGAGTGGTGAAATAAAAGACAACTTAAAAGCAGAGAATAGAATTGATAGCGATAATGAACTATATTCTTATATAAAAGATTTTGCAATATTAAAATTAGAAAGCGAGACTAAACGAGAAAATTTTTTAATTCGACAATCAACGAGTTTACAGATAATATCTTTGTTTACAATAATTGCTTTGTTTATAACAGCACCTACTATTATTGAGTATCGTGGCAAAATACCCCTTGAGTTTTTATTATTTTCGTTTTCAATAATTACAATATTTTTATTGATTAGTTTACTATTCGCTTTGTTGGCACAAAAGAAAGAGCTACAGGCAACCCTTCCTGATGTAGATGTATTTATGCAACATATGATAGACAACTATGAAATTTATTTGTCGTCTATTCAGCGAGATAGAGCGTTCGCTGAACTTGTAGGGAAAGTACAAAAATGCAAAAACAAAATAAATAACAAAAGGACAAAAAAGATTGACTGGTCTATGTGGTTATTTTATACAGCGTTATTTTTAATAATTATTTTTATTGGTTCGTACATAATGTTTAGATAAAAAAATAATACAATGAAATGTAACAAAGGAGAATGATAAATAATTAATAAAAAACTAAAAGTTCTAAGCCTGTTTGACGGAATTAGTTGTGGAATGATAGCTTTAAAAAGAGATGGTATTCCAGTAGAGAGATATGTGGCATATGAAATTGAGAAAAATGCAATCAAGATAAGTCAAAAGAACTATCCGCAGATTGAACAATGTGGAGATGTACGAACAGCAGATTTTAGCCAATACGAAGGCTTTGATTTGTTGATTGGTGGAAGTCCTTGCCAAGATTTATCAAATTACAAATATGACCGTGGAGAGGTAAAAGGACTTGACGGAGAGAAAAGTGGTCTATTCTATTACTATGTCAAGGCTCTAAAAGAAGTAAAGCCTAAATATTTTCTGCTTGAAAATGTTGCAAGTATGGAAAAGAAGTGGGCAGATGTAATATCAGAAGAATTAGGCGTAGAACCAATAATGATTAACTCAGCTCTTGTATGTGCAGCAGAACGAAAGCGGTTGTACTGGACGAATATACCGAACATAGAACAGCCAGAAGATAGAGGAATTGTACTGAAAGATATTGTTGTTCCGGCAAGTGAGGTGCCAGACAAATATTGGTATACAAAATACCCAATAACAGTCCACGAAGGTGATATAAAAGTAAAGGCTACTATTCATTTAAATGTACATAGACAAGCAAAGGAAGTATATGGGTTAAATCATAAATGTAATACATTACTTTGTGATGGTAGCGGCGGTAATTTAGTGAAGAAAATATATCAAGATAGCAGAGTAAGAAAATTAATGCCACTTGAATATGAAAGATTGCAGACTTTACCAGATTATTATACGGATTGTGTGGCAGACAGCAGAAGATATACGGCAATAGGTAATGGTTGGACTGTTGATGTTATTGCTCATATATTGGAAAATATTAAGGAAAACAAGGAGAGTTAAGATAATGAAAAATAAGTTTAGTTTTAAATTAATAGCAATTATTCTTGCTATTATTGTTGCCGTTTCAATGATGTTTGTATTCGGCTTCAATGGCGTTAAAAACAAGGCGATTTCTTATGAGGAGCAAATCAGTACGGCACAGTCTGACATTAAAGTACAGGAAAAGCGCAGAACAGACCTTATACCTAACCTTGTTGATTGTGTTAAACAGTATGATAAACACGAATATGAAACCCTAATGGCTGTTGTCGAAGCAAGAGGCACATCGTCTGATAATTCTGTAAACGAGATTCAGACTATGATTAACGCAGTCGCAGAGGCTTATCCAGAATTAAAGAGCAATGAAAACTACAAAGAATTGATGTCTGAACTTACAACCACAGAAAATTTGATTGCAAATTATCGAAGTAATTTTAATAAATTTGTTAAATCTTATAATCAATATGTAAGGCAATTTCCGAACAGTAATATTCTTGATATGCTCGGCTATGAGGTGATTGAATATTCATACTTAAATTATGACATATCGGAAGATACACCAACAAATCTTTTCGGAGATTAACCTATGGATAAGAGGTTAGTAACCAAGCGTGAAATCCTCTTTAGTGTTGTCATTATTGCTGTAATGCTTGTATTTGGTTTTATAATTTCATCCGGAATAAGTAATTCTTTAATGAATGATTATCAGGAATACAACACAGCATTGCAGATAGACAATAACAAAGATGTATTTCAACACGGTATGAGAACAAACATAGGTGATGCTTTCGTATATGGTGAGCTTAAAGCTGTTGATACAGTTTCTTATGATGAAATCGAGGGAGACTTTTCCTACATAAAGAAAGTCAAAGAGAAATATACAAGACACACAAGAACGGTAACAAAAACGAGAACTAACTCAAAAGGCGAAACCGAAACATATACGGAAACAGAAGAATACTATACTTGGGATTATGTTAGTCAAGAATCAAAAAGTTCTACAAAGATTGATTTTATTGGCGTTGAGTTCCATTATGGCAAAATTCATTTACCAAGTGAAAGAGAAATAAAAACAATATATGCAGATGGTGATTGGTGGCATTCATCGGGAGATATAAGATATGTGTATTATGCTGCTCCTGCCGAATGTAAGGGAACACTATATGCTGTACTTGGGAATAATACAATCTCAAATGTTAGTTTTAACTATGATAAGAGCATTGAAGATACAATTGAAAGTCTTGAGTCAGGGTGGCAAATAGTAGGCTTTTGGATTATTTGGATAACATTCATATGTGGGATAGTTGTAGTTTTCTATCTTATTGATAACAGGTGGTTAGAGGATAAAACAAATGGTTGACGAAACAAAACTATACAGAATTACAGCCGAATAATGATTTATCATATATCAAAATAAAAGGAGATAAAATGAACAAACAAATTTTTATTATTAATGGCTCTGGTGGAGTAGGTAAAAATACATTTTGTAGAATGATGTATTTGTTTACGGACAAGTTTGACGGTGCAGAAATACCTATAAAAACAATTTCATCAGTAGACCAAATTAAAAAAATTGCAGAATTTGTAGGTTGGAACGCTAAATTTAAAACCGAAAAAGATAGAAAATTCCTATCCGACCTCAAAGACCTATGTAGTGAGTATAATGATTTTTCATTTAATTATATTGCTGCACAAGTTAAATCATTCAGAGAAGGCTACAAATATGTGCTATTTATACATATCAGAGAGCCGAAAGAAATCGAAAGAGCAAAACAAGCGTTTAATGCTAAAACAATTCTTATTAAGCGTGATAATGTAAAACATATTACATCCAATAAGTCTGATAGAGAAGTATTTGATTATGACTATGATATTGTAATTAATAACAATGGAAGTAAAGATGAACTTCTTGATATTGCTAAAGAATTTTGCGAGGACTTATTGAATAACGCACTTAAAAGTGAATATCAAAGTAAGGAGAATTGAATGGGCAAAGTAATTATTTTACCAGAAACAACTAAAAATCCAATTACATTGATTGGTGAAAGAGCCGGTTATTGTTGGGGCGGTGATGTGTCAAACCCCGAAAAAAATTATAAACGAGGTCTTGATTGTATTAAATCAAACCACGGCAGAGCTTTTGAGTTTGTAAATATTGAAACTGTTATCACGGGTTATTCAGCAAGAGTTATTCGTGAGTGGTACACACATATTGGTGGTAGTCCTACAAGGCTACAAGAGAGTACAAGATATGTTGATGGTACTAATTTTGATTATGTAATACCACCAAGTATTAAATCAAATGAAGCTTTAGAATATTATCATAATGCAATGATGACAATAAAAGAAGCTATCACAAAACTTAAGGTTTGTGGTGTTCCAAAAGAAGATTACGCTATGCTACTTCCTTTAGGTATGAAAACAACTATTGTTGATAAGAGAAATTTAAGAAATATTGTTGATATGTCAAGACAAAGAGAGTGTAATAGAGCGTATTGGGAATACAGGAATTTATTTGCAGATTACAAAAAGGAATTATCCAAATATTCTGATGAGTGGAAAACATTGACTAATTTATTATTTATGCCAAAATGTGAGGTTTTTGGTTATTGTCCAGAAAAGAATAGTTGTGGCAGAAAATCTAAACGCAAGGAGTGATAACACAACGAAGTTAAAGGGGTTGATAATATAGCAAAAGATTGGACAGGCAATTACAAGAGCGTTTATACAACATTAGGCGCAAGCAACCACACTGATAAAGTAAGAGAAGAAAATGATTATTACGCTACCGAACCAAGAGCGACAGAATTATTACTTGAAGTTGAAAAGTTTTCCCCTAATATTTGGGAATGTGCTTGTGGAAGTGGAGAAATTTCTAAAGTTCTTGAAGATAATGGTTATAATGTAAAATCAACTGATATTGTTTACAGAGGTTTTGGAGAAGAACAGTCAATTGACTTTCTTAATTCAAAAGAAAATACATATGATGGTGATATTATTACCAATCCTCCATTTAAGTACGCACTTGAATTTTGTCAGAAAGCATTAAGTGTTATATCTAACGGACATAAAGTGGCAATGTTCTTAAAATTGTAGTTCTTAGAAAGTAAGAAAAGAAAATCATTCTTCTTGGACAATCCGCCTAAAACTATTTATGTTTCAAGTTCAAGATTGTTGTGTGCCAAGAACGCTGACTTTCAACGAATGAGAGATGGTGGCGGTAGTGCAGTAGCTTACGCTTGGTATGTATGGGAAAAGGGATATAAAGGAGATACAGTTGTAAAGTGGATAAATTAATTATAAAAAATGATTGAAAAATAAGAAAGTGAAAATTATGATTGATAAAAATTCTCCTGTTTATCCAATGGTAAACAGCCTTTTTGAAGAAGATTGTCTTATTGCAATGAAGCAAATTCCTGATGAATCAATAGATATGATTTTATGCGATTTGCCTTATGCTATGACACAAAATCGTTGGGACAGTTATATACCACTTGATATGTTATGGGAACAATATTTGCGTATTATTAAGCCAAACGGTGCTATTGTACTTACTTCTCAAGGCCTTTTTACGGCTAAGCTGATTCTTAGTCAACCAAAATATTATAAATACAAGTGGATATGGGAAAAATCTAAGTCAACAAACTTTTTAAATGCTAAAAAACAGCCTTTAAGGAAACATGAAGATGTATGTATTTTTTATAAAAAACAACCTACATATCATCCTCAAATGACACAAGGAGAACCATATGATAAAGGCATCAGAAAAAATCAATTGAGTGGCAGTTATGGTGATTTTCAGCCTGTTCATGTTTCAAGTGAAGGTGAACGCTATCCTACAGATATTATTTATGTAAAAACGGCTGAAAGCGAAGGAGAAGTTGTACATCCAACACAAAAACCGATTGAGTTAGGAAGGTATTTTATTCGCACATACTCTAACCCCGGAGATGTAATCTTGGATAATACATTTGGTAGTGGTTCTTTTTTAGTTGCCGCACTTATGGAAGGACGCAATTTTATCGGAATTGAAAAAAACGAAAATGTAGCATTATTTAAAAAAGATGATATAAACTATATAGATGTAGCAAAAAAGCGTTTGTTTTTGGCTTGGAAAAGATTAGATAAAAAGGCAAAAAAACATATTGCGGTAACAAATCTAATTAAAAATTTTGAAGAAGTTTCAAAACAAGAAGGTATTAAAGTATAAAATGAGAATTTAAAAAAAGGGAAACAAAAACCAATACAACCCACCTGTATGATATTAATACAAAGAGAAAAGAAAAGAAAGATAGATTTGAAAACTAATTCTTATAAATATATTAAAAAGCCAGTTATTATTGAAGCCTTTAAGTATGAAGGTGATTTAAGTGCCAATGATAAATATTGCGTTCCGAGTTGGGCTATCGAAGCATATGAAAACGGAATACTTTACTACAAAGAAACAGATGATAATCCTTCGGAATTATTTATAAAAACACTTGAGGGTGATATGCTTTGTGAAGTAGGTTGTTATATTATACAAGGCGTTGAGGGTGAAATTTACCCGTGTAGAAGTGATATTTTTGACAAGACTTACGAAAAAGTAAAAGACAGTATTTTTTACAAAACTTATACTGATGAAGGATTTTTAGTGAGGCGTTTGAGTAATGAGTAAGGAGCCCTAATATATAATGACTTTATCGTTTATAGCGACAATAATTATAGCAGTTATATTTACAATTATTGGAATATACCTTATTGGCTGTCAGATTAGAGAGAAAATATATATTGATTTAAAGAAAAATTGGTACTTAATAGTCTTTTTGGACATTTTATATTTCTTTGAAATATTCCTTGTGTTAATGAATGCATATACAAATTTGAGGTGATTGTATGAAGAAAATAATAAGTGTGGTTTTAATAATTACTCTTATATTATTGCTACTTGTAGGTTGTTCCGAGAGTACAAAGCAGAGTAATAAGGAGAATACATATGAGAAATATAGTTTTACCACAATAATGTATAGTGATAATTACAACATTGTGTATCAAAACGAAACAAAAGTTATGTATGTAATGTCAACAGGCTATTATAATATAGGAAATTTTACCGTCCTCGTTGACGAAAATGGCAAGCCGATGTTGTATAAAGAAAATTAAAAACAATAAAACCTTCAAAAAAGAAAGAGGTGGTTATGGTTTCTCACAAACATTCAAGACCAAAATATTCAAATCAACAAATACATCTATCGTCAGCAAAGAAACATTATTTAAGTTTTGATGAAGTTAGGCGTATTTATAAGGTTTGTGACGATTTCAACATTAAACTTAAATGGTATCAGAAAATAAAATTATTTTTTATTAGCATTATCCCAAATAAATTATTCAAAAAATATTATGATTTTAAACACTTTAAGGTTATTAAACCTTTTAGAATTAAATGGTACGATATTATACGCAATAAAAAGAAATGCAACAAAAAGGAGTAACACTTATATGATTTTAATAACAGGTGATATTTACACAAATATAGATATACATAAATCATCTTCACGCCATTTTCCGTATGACAGTGGTTTCACTCGTAATGATTATCTTATTATTTGTGGGGATTTTGGACTTGTATGGAATAACAGTGAATTGGAAAAATGGTGGAGAAGTTGGCTAAATAATAAATCTTGGACTACATTATTTATTGACGGAAACCACGAAAATTTTGATTTACTAAATGCTTACCCTGTTATAAATAAGTGGGGCGGCAAGGTACATCAAATTGAAGATAATATTTATCATTTAATGCGTGGACAAGTTTTTAATATTGACAATAAAAAGATTTTCACTTTTGGTGGTGCTAAAAGTCACGATAAAGGTAACAGAGTTAAAGGTGTATCTTGGTGGGAAAACGAATTGCCAACGCAAGATGAAATGGACGAAGGTATCAGCAATCTCGAAAAGAATAATTGGAATATTGATTATGTAATTACACATTGTTGTCCGTCTGCCACACTGAAACAGATACCGCCAAAATACAAGATTGAATATAAAACAGATTATTTAACTGATTATCTTCAAAAGATTGATGATAAACTTAATTACAAAAATTGGTTTTGCGGTCATTATCACATTGATACCAATATAGAAAACAAAAAGTTGTTATATTATAATATTGCAAGTGATTCAATAAACTTAAAGATAAGCAGAACCTACATATAAGTGCTTACATTTGGTTTATATTACATTTTATTTCAATTAATAAAATAACACTATCAAAATGTAAAAACACAATACAAGTAAAATACAAAGTAAATAACTTCATTTAAGAAAGGACAAATACATATGAAAGTAAATATAAAGAAAATTAATTCAAACGCAACAACTCCAACCTATGGTTCAACCGAAGCAGCAGGGCTTGATTTATATGCCTTGATTGATACAGAAACTAATTCCTTATTTATTCCGTCACACGCAACGGTAAAAATTAATACAGGCATTGCAATGGAAATTCCAAAAGGTTATTTTGGTGCAGTATATGCTCGTAGCGGTTTAAGTATCAAGAATGGTCTTAGACCTGCAAATTGTGTTGGTGTTATTGATAGTGACTATCGTGGTGAAATTATTGTAGCACTATATAATGACTCTATGGAAGATAGAATTGTTTATAATGGTGACAGGATTGCTCAGATTATAATTACACCATATCTTCATATCGAGCCTAACGAAGTAACTGAACTTTCAGACACAGAGCGTGGCGAGGGTGGCTTTGGCTCAACAGGTATGAAATAAAAAATCAAGTAAGTTGTGGTATTAGTTTATGGATAAAATGATTTTTACAGTTAAAGAAGTTTCAGAGATAATTCATACCAATCAAACATATGTATATTCATTAATTAAATCAGGTTTGCTACCAGCTTTAAAGCTCGGTTCATATAAAATACGGAAAGAAACTTTAGCTAAATTTCTTGAAGATTACGAAGGTTGTGACTTGACAAACCCCTTTGAATATGTGTATAATAAACAAGCACATAGTTGATATTTACTGACACTTACTATTACCACTCGTCTTTTTGGTGGACAATTTCCATATTCTCTTTTCTGTCCTCTTTTTGTCCACCAAAATTGAGTTGGCTTGAATTATTACAGATTAAAATAAGTTATAATAAGTTATTCATTATTGGATTATTTGACTATTTTTGTGTGTTTAAAGTCATAATAAATTAGAATAAGTTATAATAAATTAAAATCTGAAAAACGATTTAAGAGTGGGTAACAACCCGATGGTAGGCGCTACAGTTGCATGTGCAGTTGCAGTTTACGA
>ENA-OPBW01000052-OPBW01000052.1-human-gut-metagenome-genome-assembly--contig:-NODE-52-length-100273-cov-4.360634_pt1 | contig 100273 bp, 67 predicted proteins | sample MGYA00241070_ERZ501456 | MGnify/ENA primary metagenome ERZ501456 (study PRJEB25962, sample SAMEA2042624) | human gut metagenome | biome: human gut; feature: human-associated habitat; material: faeces...
AGCCAATGCAGCTGCAGTCGGTTCGTTTACGATACGTTTTACATCCAGACCAGCAATCTGACCAGCTTCCTTCGTAGCCTGACGCTGAGAGTCAGAGAAGTATGCCGGAACGGTGATGACAGCTTCTGTTACTTCCTGTCCCAAATAATCTTCAGCAGTTTTCTTCATCTTCTGCAGAATCATTGCAGAGATTTCCTGCGGAGTGTACAGACGTCCGTCAATGTCTACACGCGGAGTGTTGTTGTCACCCTTTACTACTGAATAAGGTACACGAGAAATTTCTTTCTGAACCTGATCGTAAGTTTCACCCATGAAACGTTTGATAGAATATACTGTACGTTTCGGGTTTGTGATAGCCTGACGTTTAGCAGGGTCACCTACCTTACGTTCGCCGCCGTCTACGAAACCTACTACTGAAGGAGTGGTACGTTTACCTTCGCTGTTGGCAATTACCACCGGTTCGTTACCTTCAAATACTGCAACACATGAATTTGTTGTTCCTAAGTCAATACCAATAATCTTTCCCATAATTGTATCTATTTTTATTATTTTCTAATTTGGTTTATTCTGTAACGCCGAAACGTTACGCCCTTTAAAAGACAAATGCCATGCCAGAACAAAAAAAAGCCCGTGCCAGCATTTTTTTCTGACACGGACTGCCATTTTGGCTGTTTTATGTGACATTCTTGTCTCACACATTCAGGTGAGACTGACAAAATCAGAGGAACTCACCCCAGAAAGGAGCTGACAAAAGTGGTTCTGTCAGGAAAGGAATCTGAAAGAACAACACAATTCCTATGGCCAGGGCAATCATCCACAACAATACCAGCACTACTTTCGTAGAAGTGCCCATGGGCTTCCAGCTACCGAACGACTGCATGACGGCCTGAATCAGTCCGGCTACCGGGATACCGACAATCAACAGACCGCATACGGTGAGCCCGACAATCATTCCCGGCATGGTGCACACACCACCCCAGTCTACCCAAGGCAATATATTATAGAAGAAGGCAGGCAGACTGACGATGACTCCCGTGGCGGCCATCAGCAAGGCAAACAAGACGATGAGTCCTACCAGCAGGAAAGGAGCGCAGCATATCAACAACAGCACCAGACAAAGCTTCAGCAGGAAACCGACCACGGCTACCACCCCATTGCCAAACTTATGCAAGGCAGAGCGGGGCTGCTCTGAATGCACATATTCGTTCACTTTCTCAAAACCGTCGGTCACCGTCCGGCCGATGTTTTCCACATTGATGGGTTCTCCGCGCATCTGCAACTTTTCCGTAGCCGTATGTGCCAGCGGAATGATTATCCATGCCAACAGATAAGCCAGAATCAAACCATGAATAAAAAATCCGGCCAGAATAAAGACGATGCGGGTCCAGGTCACATCCCAGCCGAAATAGGCTGCAATGCCCGATACCACTCCACCCAGAATACGGTCGTCCGGATTACGGAACAGACGACGGCTGGTTTCCGTCGATTCACTATCGAAAGTCTTGCCGTTCGATGCAGACGGGTTACCGTCTTCTTCACCATTCAGTTCCTCCGGCTTTCCCATACGGGCAATTACCTCTTCCACCTCTTTAATAGTAATCACCTGTAGTCCGCCACGCAATGCCTCATCAAACAGTTCGGCAATACGGGATTCTATGTCGCGCACAATCTCTTCCGCTCCTTCATCCTTACGGAAATGATAGCGGAGGTTGTTCAAATAATTATCCAGCAGGATATAGGCATCTTCATCTATATGATATACGGTGCCACCTAAATTTACAGTCAGTGTCTTTTTCATGTCATGTGATTTTTAAATGTTTTGTCTTAAATGATTCACCGTGTCGGAAAGTCCGTCCCAGGCACTTTCCAGTTCTTTCAGAAATTCCTCCCCTTCCGGAGTCAGTCCATAATACTTGCGGGGCGGTCCTTGCGTGGACTCCACCCACTCGTACGACAGGAGTCCGTCGTTCTTCAGGCGGGTCAGCAACGGATAAAGCGTGCCTTCCACCACAATCAGCCGGGCCTCTTTCAGCTTCTGGATAATGTCGGAAGAATAGGCAGACTCCCGGTGCAACAGCAACAGAATGCAATACTCCAGCATCCCCTTGCGCATCTGCGATTTTACATTGTCTACATTCATTTCATCTCATTTATCTTGTATGACACAAATATAGGTTTTATATTGATACTATGTATTACAAGGTATTATAATTTCAAAACTTTTAACAAGTTTATGTTTCGATAAAACCCATACATACAAAAGATAAACTACTTTTGCAGAAAACACATTATAATAAGGAAACGCCTATGTTTACAATTAGAAAAGCTACTCTTGCAGACATTGAAGTCATCCGGACGCTGGCGGCACAGACCTTTCCGGCTACCTACCAGCACATTCTGACTCCGGAACAGATTGATTACATGATGGACTGGATGTATTCCAGCGAGAGCCTGAAAAACCAGATGGAGAAAGAGCATCACATTTACTACATTGCTTACGAGGAATGTGAGCCTGCGGGCTATGTGTCCATCCAGCAGGAGGATACGGATTTGTTTCACTTGCAGAAAATTTACGTACTCCCCTACTTCCAGAAATACAAACTCGGACGGCAACTGTTCCAGCAGGCCATAAAGGGCATCAAGGAACTTCATCCGGAACCTTGCCGCATGGAACTGAATGTGAACCGGCAGAATCCGGCACTTGGATTCTATGAACACATGGGCATGAAGAAGGTGCGCGAAGGGGACTTCCCCATCGGCAACGGATATTACATGAACGATTACATCATGGGCATGGACATCTAAGGCTCCCCGCCGCCGTTTTCATCTCTTTGCTTTGCAGACGGGGGATTCCTTCTACAGCTTGCAAAACAAAGAAATGAAAAACGGCACGGACATGTCGACCAGCAGCCCGTGGAAGATGGCAAGGGGCACCATTTCCTTTCCAGACACACGGATAATGGAGGGAAGAGCTACATCGACTGAAGTTACTCCAGCCACCGAAATAGGGGCCAGTTTCCCGAAATACTTGCAGATGAAAGGAGCTCCCACCAGTGCCACCAGCTCGCGGATGACATTCGTCAGAAGTGCAATCGTGGCCAGTTCCGTAGCCAACTGTGCACCAAGGTCTGGGGTTTTGAGTTCCATAATCAGAATAGACGAAAGCGAATAATATCCCAGTCCGCTGCCCACGGCCAGACAGTCGAACACACTCCAGCGAGTCAGCAGCACACTGACCAATGCCGAAAACAGCAGGGTTCCTCCGATGGTGGCCAGCGGTATCAGCAGCATCTTGGGACGGAAACCACGAAGCAGTTCCTTGAAATCCTCTCCCCCGCCAATGCTTACGCCTACCTGAAACATCAGAGCATACAGAATATACATGGACAAGTGGTGCGTATCTCCCAACTCCCATCCGGAAAAGTTCCACACGTAGCCTAGCACACAGCCTACAAAGAACATGGACAATACCAGCAAACTTCCTTTCATTTTTCACCTCCTTCCTTAAAGAACAACAGATATACCACGCGTGCCAGCAACACACTACCCGTAATGCCGGCCACACTGAGCAACAACGCCTGTCCGCCGAAAGACCCTAAGTTTCCTACAATCAACGGATTGTAACCCACGGAAAGTCCTAACACGAACAGCATCAGACAGATGGTACACGAGATAGTCAGATTCACTTTTTTCAAAAAAGCACACATACGAAGGCTATATCCTGCCAGAATACCCGCCAGGACAAGCAATAAAATAATCCACATAACAAAATTGAGAATAAAAGTTTATAAGAAAGATTTCACACCACGTCAGGAAGACGCAACTTCCCGTGTCTTACAAACTTTCATGAAGAAATCCGCTGAACCAATGCGCACGGGCATGACATCTCCGGTAAAGCGCCGTACTGACCTTTATCCGAACTACCTTATGTTGCCTGCACATGTTCATACGCTGTATACTATATTCTAATCTGTGTAAATTCTAACCCTAGTCTGTTTTTGTGAAAACGTAGAATCTGTTTTTACGTTTCCCTGCCCTGAAACCTATGTTTCACTTTGCGGAGCCGTACGTTTCCCGGTCGGGAACCCTACGTTTCTCACGTGAGAAACCTACAAAAGTTCCTGAAAAAGCCACATCTTCTTCAAGACGTTTTTACTTTATCGGATTCCCAAATGCGCTGCAAAGATAGCTCAAATTAAATTAATATGCAATTAATATGCAGAATTTATCACAAAGGGCCATCGGAAATACTTCCCGACAGCCCTTCACATCAAGAAAAAGTTGTTTTAACGACGCCCCGTGACTTGCAGATATTCTCTTTTTTTCAGTTCATAATCCGTATAGCTCTCCACGTACTTGTCGCAACTCTGCTGATACAAAGTCTGTGCATCAAGCAAATCGCTCATCGTGCAGGTGCCTGCCTTGTAATAATCGGTATTCAGGCGGAGATTCTCGGTGGACTGCTCAATGGACAGACGGGCAATCTTCATCTGCTCGTATGCCTCGTTCACCCCGTTCCAGGCATTCTTCATACGGATAACCAGCAGTTCTCCCTGGTCGGCCAGCTGATTTTCCGTGTTCTTCACCTGAAGCTTTTCTTTCTTAATGGCATGGCTTCCTCCCCACCATCCGGTCAGGGGAACAGTTACCGTAGCAAATCCCACCCAAAAACGCTGGTCTTCCGGCAAGAAGTTATGGTATACATAGCCTCCGCCAATGGCCACCGTAGGCAGGTTCTTCCCTACCGCCATCTTGTATTGCAAGCGGCTGGCCTTCACATTCTGCTGTAGCAAAGCATATTCGCTGGTGAGTCCCAATGCCGATTCCGGATCGCAGTAAAGGCTGTCGGGGCGTGCAGGCAGCTGAGCATCCACCGCAAAGGCCACGTCAAGGGTATCGGATGAAAGTCCGGTGTACTGTGCCAGCATGTTCTGGGATACCGACAAGGCATTTTCCACCTGCAAACGAGTACTCTTTGTTTCATTCTGCCGCAATTGTACCTGAAGCAGATCATTCCGCGTCACGATTCCAGCCTGTACCGAAGCTTCCACATCACTCAGGATGCGTGCCAGTTGGGCTTCGACCTTGGACAAGGTTTTCAGCTTTTCTTTCAGTATCACTACCCGCCAGAAATATTGTTCCGTAGTGAGGCATACTTCATTGTCGGACAAGTTCCGTTGCAGGCGTTTCACTTCCACTCCCACCTTGGCCAGCTGGTTTCCGTTCACAATCTGTCCGCCGGTGAACAACGGCAAGGAGGCACCGACTCCCCCTGCTATTCCGTTCTTCAGCATGGACATGTTCATGTCCGGTCCCAAACTCATCTGCATCAATCCTTTATCAGCCATGAAACCGGTTCCAGCCGCACTCACGCTCGGAAAATAATTGGTAAAAGCCTTTTTCTTGTCCTGCTTGGCCATTTCCAGTTCATTGGTTGCATTCTTCATTCGCACATTGTTTGTCAAGGCAGCCTGAATGCATTCATCCAGCGTGTAGGCTTTCTGTCCGAGAACCCCATTCATGCACGCCCCACCTATCAATAGAAAAGCTATTATTCTGTTTCGATTCGTTTTCATAATGATTCTTCTTTTGATTGATTCCTAATCACCTCATCAGGCTTTCTCCAATGCTTCCAGCTGGGCACGTTTCTGACTGCTTCCCCTGAAAATCACCAGGTAAGCCACCGGAAGCACCGTCAAAAGGAAGAGCATGGTAATCAGCGTACCGTAACAAATCACCGTACCCATCGGCATCCAGAGTCCGCTCTTGCCCAATATCATCGGGATGACTCCCATAGAGGCAGCGGCCGAAGTCAGGAAGATGGGTCGCATACGTCGGCGGGCAGAATGATAAATGGCATCACGCACACAGAGTTTCTCCGTAGCCCGAAGTTCCTCGGCATAGTCAATCATGATAATGCCGTTACGCACGATGATTCCCATCAGGCTGATAATACCCAGTGTACAAGTCATACCGAAATCTACTCCTTGTATCAATACGCCCACTGCCGTACCGAACACACACAACGTCATGCTGGCAAAAATCAGCAGAGCAATGCTAATACGCTTGAAATGAGCCAGCAGGATGAAGAAGATGATGAAAGCCGCAATGGCCAGAGCTGCCATGATAGGCGGAAGGTTTTCATTGTCCTGCTCGTCGTCACCTCCGTAAGCCAGCGTCACTTTATCCGGCAAAGGGATGGCTGCCACTTTTTCCTTTATCACACTCGTCAGGGCGGTCACGTTCACGTCACGGCGCACATCGGCCATGACCGTAATGGTATAGATACCGTTCCGGCGTACCAGCTGTCCGTCTTTTACAGAAGGTACCACTTCTGCCACCTGTCGCAAGGGAACCTGCGTACCGCCCAATACCGGAATCAGTTCGTTTTCCAGATCGGAGAAACCGGCACAATCTGCCCTCTCACTTTTCAATGTCACGGGGATGTCATAATCGCCTTCCCACACACTAGCCACCTTTATACCGTCGCCATAGCGCATGGCCAGCGTGGTTTCCAGTTGTACATTCTGTATGCCCAGACGAGAAGCCTCATCTTCTTTCAACACCACTTTGGCCGAAGTCTGCGGCTCACTGAAGTTGGTCTGTGCCAACCGTATTTCCGGCATCTGGCGCAACATGCTCAGGTATTTCCCGGCTACAGTTTTCAGTGAATCCAGATTCTCTCCACTCAGACGGAGTTCTATCGGATAGACTGCCTGACTGAAACTGATTTGCTTGAACCTTACCCGCACATCTGGAAAAGCATCGGTATAACGCGGAGCATATTCATCCAACAGTTCCACAGTTTCCTTATTCCCTTTCGTGTTCACAATCAGCTGGGCGTAGTTCGTTCCTCCCAATTGCGGAGCGTATGCCGTATGGAAACGAGGGGAAGAACAACCGATAAATGAAGTGACAGAAGTCACCCGCGGGTCTTTACGGAACACATGCTCCATGGTATCGGCAGCCCAGGCCGTTTTTTCTACAGCCGATCCCGTAGGCAGATAGATTTCTACGGCAAACTGGTTACGGTCGGCCACCGGCATCAGTTTCTGTGGCAGTTTCCCCATCAGGAAGATACCCACCAGCACGGAAGCGATTCCTCCCAGCAGAGTAACATACGGATGGGCAAAGCACTTGTCAAGCAACTTATTATAATAGGTCTGCAGGAGTTCCATGAACGAAAATCCTTTTTTATGCGAAGGTATCGGCTTACGGATGAACCAGAACTGCATGAACGGTACCAACAGCATGGCTACCAGCAAAGAGATGCCCAGAATCAGTGTAATGGACCAGGGGAAACTCAGCAGGAAATCGTGTATCATGCCGGGAATCACAATCAGGAAGGGGAAGAATGTGATACTGATGGCCAGTGTAGCCGAGAATATGGACTTGAAGAAATGTGTGGCACTGAAGATAGACGCATGCCAGCGCGACATTCCCTCGCCGATTTTCTCCAAGTAACTGTCGATGATGACAATAGAATTGTCCACAATCATTCCCAGCGTCACAATCAAGGCAGCCAGCGTCACGGTATTCAACTCAATGCCAAAGGCATAGAAAAGTCCCAGTGAGATAAAAATGGTAACCGGAATGGTGGAAGCAGCTACCAGTGCCACCCGCAACGGTAAAAGCAGCATCACCACAATCACTACGGCCACGATGGCAATCACCAGCTCACGCAAGAAAGCATCGACACTGTCGCCCACCACCTGTGCCTGGTCGGTAATGCGGAACATATTGACTTCCGACGGAAGTTCTGTCTTAAACTCTTCCAGCACGCGGTCGATATCATTTCCCATCTGTACGATATTCTTTCCTTTCTTCATTTCCACACTCAGCAGGATACATTTCGTCCCGTTGTTCTTGATGTAGCTGTCGGCATGGGGATATTCCTTGACCACACGAGCTACATCCTGCAGGCGTACCACATTGCCCGAGGGGTCGCTGTACACAATCTGCTGCTGCACGTCGTACAGCGTATTGAATGTCTTCTCCACATGCACCGGCAATACATACTGAGGGGTCTGTATACGTCCGCCCGTAGTCACGAATCCCTTGGCAAACAGCTGGCCGGCAATCAACTGCTCGTTCAGTCCATAATGCGAGAGCCGTTCCGGGTCCAGGTAGATGGAAATCTGTTCAGCCCTTTCTCCACTCACGGTGAGTCGTCCCACACTACTGATGCGACGCAAACGGTTCTTCAGTTCATCCATATAGTCGGACAGTTCCCGATACGTTTTGTCCTTACTCTCCATGGTAATCAGCAGCGCCGATGTATCCCCAAAATCATCCATCACCTGTATGGCAAGCACATTCGGCGGAAGCTGCGACTTGAAGGTAGCTACTCCATGCTTGAATTTGCTCCAGAACTCATCTTTGTTGTTCAGTTCGTCATTCAACTCCACTTGCACAAAGACAATCCCGTCGCGCGTGGTAGAGAAGGTCTTCTCCTTCTTTACTTCCTTATATGAAAAGATATAGTCTTCCAGAGGCTTCGTCACCTGTTCCACCATTTCATTGACCGTATTTCCCGGAGCCACGGCAATCACCATTCCCTGACGTATGGTAAAATCAGGAAATTCATTTTTCTGCATCTGCGGCAGACTGTATATTCCGAATGCCACCAGGCAGCACGTCACCAGAATCACAATCTGACGATAGTGCATGGCCCATTCCACTATGTTCCTTTTCTTTTCCATTGTCTTACTTCATTTTTACAGTGCCAGAGGAGTTCCTTCGCACACTTTCTGCTGTCCTTCAATTATCACTTCATCCCCTTCATTCAGACCGTTCACCACCGTGACACCGGTTGCCGTGAACTTGCCGCACGCCACCACACGCTTCGATGCCTTTCCATCCGCACCCTTCAGCCACACGAAATAGTTGTTGTGTTCGTCCAGCTGAAGCACATTGGCCGGAAGTACGCACGCCTGACTTTTATCGGCATCCTGCAACCAGACTTCTGTCACCATGCCGGGCAGCAGTCCCGTATTCTTTGTCTGAATACCGACACTCACCTCATACGACCGTGACAGCGGATTGGCCTGTACACCTTTTTCCGTCACCACGCCTTCTGCCTTTGTTCCATTCAGAACCGGTGCCTCTATCACGGCTTTCTGTCCTCTTGCCACGCGCGTGATTTCCGTCTCCGGCACGGAAATCCGTACCTTCAGCCGGTCGTCGGATACCAGTTTCAGCACCTGTACACCAGGCACCACGTTCTGTCCGACTTCCAGACTCTTCTCGGCAATGACTCCGGAAAACGGAGCATACAGCTGACAGTCAGTCAGATTCTTCCGGGCCACTGCCTCCATAGACTGCGCCTGCTGCAACTTGCTCTGTACTTCCACCCACTTCATCTCGGCCAGACTTCCCTTTTCATGCAATTCCTTCATACGTTGGTAGGCATCTTCTGCCTGCTTCAAAGCAGCTTTTGCCGCCTGATACGTATTTTGCATCGAAACCTCATCCAGTGTAGCCAGTAATTGTCCCTGCCGCACCCGGCTTCCTAAATCGACCTTTACCGACTTTACCCGTCCCATCAGCGGGAAACTTAATGAACTGCCGTTTTCCTCCTGCACCGTACCTGAAAAACGAACGGCTTCGTTACGTACGGATGATACTACGGTCATCACTTTGACCTTTACCGGTTCTGCCTGCTGCGGTGCCTGCTCTTTATTTCCACACCCTGACATCACAGTCAGAAACAAACAAACGGCCATTAGATAATTCTTTTTCATAAATTCTAAAATGTTTAGTATGTCTGCAATTTGTGAGCGCAAAGAAAAAGGCATTACACGAAATATACGGCATACATACCACCTTGGAAGTGTTCTATTTTTCTATCCGGTTCTACTATCTTCCCTATAGCATACTCATCAGGAAAAATAGAACACTGAGAATTGAAAAACATTCCGTTCATTTGTAACCGAATAGATTAATCAATGTTATGGAGAAAGAAATAGAACTCATCAGAATGTCCAGCACCGAAATCATGGAAAAGGTAGCTGCCTATAAAGACGAACAGATTATCATCTTGAACCAGGTAAATAAAGTAAGTGAAACCGAACAATATTCCCCCATACGGGCTGACTTTTTTCTGGCTATCTTATGCCTGAGAGGAAAAGCGTCTTTATCTCTCAACAACAATTCCTACGAAATCGGTCGGAATGATTTGATGATTTGTCACCCGCAGACGCTGCTCAAACACGGCATGATAGGAGATGATTTTGAGTGCTGCGGATTCTGCCTTTCACCAGAATATGCCAAACGTATTTTTGTGATGTCCACATCTGCAAACAACTGGTACTCACGCCTGTACCTGGAGCAGCACCCTATCATTTCTCTGAACGATGAAGAAAGCCAGCTTTTCTGCCAATACTATAATCTGCTGAATTCCAAACTGACCGGTACCCCTCACCGTCACCAGAAGGAACTGATCAATGCCCTCCTGCAGGCCTTCATCTATGAATTTCAGGACTCCATGGAGAAATACATACAATTAAAACCGGTCGCATTCAATTCGTCCAACAATCTGTTCAATGCCTTCATGGAACTGCTGATATCTTCCTACCCCAAGGAACGGTCGGTAAGCTACTATGCCAACCGGTTGTTTGTCACTTCCAAATACCTGTCGGCTGTATGTAAGGAAAATTCAGGTGAAACAGCCTCCGACCTCATCACCTGCTATGTCATGAAGGATATAGTGTGCCTACTGAAGTCTCCCGATAAAAGCATCAAGGAAATTGCCAATGAACTCAATTTTGCTACCTTGTCATTCTTCGGCAAATATGTAAAAAGGAATTTAGGACTTTCCCCGAAAGAATACAGAGAGAAATTATCTCAACAAGAAGGAAATGTGCAATAACTTTCTTCATATATATAAAAAGATGTCCGCCCATCTCGCAAAGATGACAGGCGGACATTTTTATTTTTCCAGTATCCGGAAATTACTGATGCTGTTCACGCAGCAAATCGTTCACGGTCTTTACCGGATTGAAAGTACTCAAAGGAACTTCTACGAACACGGTATTCCAGTCGCTCATTGAACCGTTCCACAAGCCCGGCAACTCGAGTGCCTTCAAGTCTTTTCCATTCTTTGACTTGTAAGAAATAAAGCCGGTAGCCTTATCCACATGTTTCAGCAAGTCGAACTTATTGCCCTTGTAGTCGCGAACGGCACATACCAGATCCACCGGATTGAAGTGTGTACCCTTTTCGAACATGGCTTTCTTTTCCGGGTCGTTCATATCAATCTGAGAACTTTCCAGAATCTGCAAAGAAATGGTTCCGTCCGGATTATAAGCCAAGAACGGACCACCACCCGGTTCGCCCACATTCTTCACCATACCGCAAACGCGCATCGGACGATTCAGTTTCTTACGCAGATAGATGACCAAATCAGCATCTTCCAGCTCTTTCAAGTCCGTTCTGCGGCAACGCAACTGCTGCTGTACGAAGCGAATAATGGTTTCCAGCTGTTCGTGGCTGTAATGTCCACCATCCAGCAGTTCCAGATATTCAAATGCCTGCTTCTGCAATGTAACCAATACACCGGCCAGCAATTTCTTGTAAGTCACGGTATCAGCTTTCAAGCGGTCGGGCACCACATTATCAATGTTCTTAATAAATACGATATCGGCATCCAGGTCGTTCAGATTCTCAATCAAGGCACCGTGACCACCCGGACGGAACAACAATTTACCGTCCTTGTCGCGGAACGGTTTGTTTTCCATGTCGGCAGCCACTGTATCCGTACTCGGTTTCTGTTCAGAGAAACTGATGTGATAAGTCGTACCATACTTAGCTTCGTATTCGGCAGCCTTGGCAGCCACCAGTTTTTCGAACAATGCACGATGTTCAGTAGAGACAGTGAAGTGTACATTCACTTCCCCAGTCTTTCCGGCAGCATACAATGCGCCCTCTACCAGATGCTCTTCCAGCGGTGTACGCACGCCATCTGCATAACGATGGAACTTGAGCAAACCTTTAGGCAGCGCTCCATAGTTCAATCCTGCAGACTCCAGCAGGTTAGAAACCACCGCCTTGTAATTATGTTCAGACAACAGGGCATTGATGTTCTTTCCTGTATTATCCAAACAAGCCGCATTCAAGTCATTGTAGAATGCAAAATCATGAATGTGGTCGAAGAATTTCTTCTCAAAATCAGTAGTAGGTTTGTCATACTCAGCACCCAAGAATTCGAACATATTCTTGAACATACGGCTGGCAGCTCCTGAAGCCGGAACAAACTTGACGATTTTCTTATCGCCTGCCTTGTATGCATCCCATGCAGCAAGATACTGTTCACATTCTTTCTCATCGGCTTTCATAATACCTCCGTTTTCTACGGAAGCTGCTGCTGAAAGCTTCAAGAATGGAAACCCCTTTTCAAAACAAGCCAACTGTTCGGCAATCTTTTCTTCCGAAATGCCCTTCTTGGCCAACAATTCTTTGTCTTCGTGTGTTAACATAATAGTTTTTTATTTAGGTAATGAATTTCTTTCTGTTTTTAGAATTACGTCCAAAAATATAAAAAATACGGGAAGAGTGCACCATATCAACAGAAAAAAAGTAACTTTACCCACAAACAGCAAAACGAGGAATTATGGAGAACAACGACTTTTTTACACAAGAGGAACACAAACAACTGATTCTACTCTACAAACGACTGCTGCGGTTGTCGAAAGATACATTACAAAAGGATGACTGCCACAAGCTGAAAACCCATCTGGTCAAGGTGATGGCAGAAGGTACCATTCCACGAAATGTATTCCAGATGAATCCCATTATCAAAGATATGCAGACGGCTGTCATCGTGGCCGAAGAAATTGGCATGCGCCGCGCCTCGATTCTGGGAATCATGCTCCATGAATCCGTGAAATACAATCTTTGCAGTCTGGAATCGGTCAAGGAAGAATATGGAGAAGACGTGGCCGGCATCATACGGGGACTCGTCAAAATCAACGAGCTGTATTCCAAAAGCCCTATCATTGAATCGGAAAACTTCCGCAATCTGCTCCTGTCGTTTGCCGAAGACATGCGGGTCATCCTGATTATCATTGCCGACCGTGTGAACCTGATGCGGCAAATCAAGGACAGTCCCAACGAAGAAGCGCGTCTGGAAGTGGCCAACGAAGCTGCCTATCTGTATGCACCACTGGCCCACAAGCTAGGATTGTATAAATTGAAATCAGAACTGGAGGACTTGTCACTGAAATACACGCAGCACGACGTGTACTATCATATTAAAGAAAAGCTGAATGCCACCAAGCAGGCCCGCGACCGCTACATCGAGGCTTTTATCGAACCGATACGCAAAAAGCTGGAAGATGCCGGACTGAAGTTCCACATGAAGGGACGTACCAAGTCCATCCACTCCATCTACCAGAAGATGAAGAAGCAGGGATGTCCTTTCGAAGGCGTGTACGACCTGTTTGCCATCCGCATCATTCTTGATTCTCCACTTGAAAAGGAGAAACAGGAATGCTGGCAGGCTTATTCCATCGTGACGGATATGTACCTGCCCAACCCCAAGCGTTTGCGTGACTGGCTGTCCGTGCCCAAAAGCAACGGATACGAGTCACTGCACATCACCGTGATGGGACCGGAAGGGAAATGGGTGGAAGTGCAGATTCGTACGGAACGCATGGACGAAATTGCCGAGAAAGGTCTGGCAGCCCACTGGAGGTATAAAGGTATAAAAGGAGAAAGCGGTTTGGATGAATGGCTGAATTCCATCCGTGAGACGCTGGAAAACTCCGACAGCGACATGGAGGCCATGGACCAGTTCAAGCTGGATTTATATAAGGACGAGGTATTCGTATTTACTCCGAAAGGCGACTTGTACAAACTGCCGCAAGGGGCTACCGTGCTCGACTTTGCCTTTTCTATCCACTCCAACCTGGGATGCCGCTGTACGGGTGCCCGCGTCAACGGGAAAAATGTACAGCTCCGCCAGAAACTGAACAGTGGCGACCAGGTGGAAATCATGACTTCGAACACGCAGACACCGAAGCGTGACTGGCTGACTTTTGTCACCACGTCGAAGGCACGCAACAAGATACGTCAGGCCCTGAAGGAGATTGCAGCCCGTCAGACACAGTTTGCCAAGGAAACACTGGAACGTAAATTCAAGAACCGGAAGCTGGAATATGATGAGGCCATCCTGATGCGTCTGATTCGGAAACTGGGCTTCAAGACCGTGACCGACTTCTATCAGAGTATTGCCAACGAATCGATGGACGTGAACGACATCATCGACAAGTACCTTGACATGCAGAAGCGGGAAACCGAGCAGCGCGAAGAAATCAGCTACCGCAGTGCGGAAGGCTTCAACATGCAGCAGCCCACCGACGCGAAGGATTACAAGGATGACGTGCTGGTCATCGACCGGAACTTGAAAGGACTCGACTTTACGCTGGCCAGATGCTGTAACCCGATTTACGGCGACGAAGTGTTCGGATTCGTCAGCATCAACGGCGGTATCAAGATTCACCGTTGCGACTGCCCGAATGCCAAGGAAATGCGTTCCCGCTTCCCCTACCGCATCGTGAAAGCCCGCTGGGCCGGAAAGAGCCAGGGCAAACAGTATCCGATTACCCTTCGCATTATCGGCCATGACGACATCGGTATCGTGACGAACATCACGTCTATTATTAATAAGGAGAACAACATCCTGCTGCGCTCCATCAGTATCGACTCACACGACGGACTGTTCTCGGGCATGCTGACAGTGACCGTAGACGACAATGCCAAGCTGGAATCGCTGATAAAGAAGATTAAAACGGTGAAAGGCGTGAAGCAGGTAAACCGATAACAACACTTCAAGTTTGTTAATTAACCTGCACAAAAGTAACAGTTTCACGCAAAAGTAGTATCTTTGCGAAGTTGTCAGAAGTAAGGATTAAAATCAAAGAAAATGAAGAAAATTTTATTTACAACCTTATTATGTGTCATGAATGTATTGTTTGTCATTGCTCAGGGAACGGCAGAAATTACATTCGAAAAGACCTCATACAACTTTGGCTCTTTCTCAGAAAGCAGTCCGAAAGTAACTTGCAAATTCAAATTTAAGAATACAGGCGACGGTCCATTAGTAATTCATCAGGCTATTGCTTCTTGCGGATGCACCGTACCTCAATATCCGAAAGAACCCATCAAACCGGGAGAAAGCGGTGAGGTGACAGTCACTTACAACGGTGCCGGCAAATTTCCGGGACATTTCCGCAAGACCATCACCCTTCGCACCAATTCCAAGAACGAAATCACTCGTCTGGTAGTAGAAGGTGACATGACTCCGGCATCAGCCGACATCAATCAGTAACAATTCATCATTTTTCATACTTGGCAGGAGGAACATTTTCAACGATGTTTTTCCTGTTTTTTTATGCCCGGAAATACACACGGAAAAACGTCTTTGAGCCTGGAAGAAAACGCAAGGACGTTTCAATTGAAACGCAAGTACGTTTTAGTTAAAACGCAAGTGCGTTTGACTCCAAACGTAAGGGCGTTTTACTTCAAACGCAGGTGCGTTTTCCGAAGGCACAAAAATGAGCTCACTTTTGAATGAATATAAAGGATTTTTACTACTTTTGGACACCCTTAGGAATATTAATCAAATCAAAATGTAATATTATTCATGAAAGAGACACAAGAAAAACCGACGGGACTGCCCGAAAACGCATTCCGTCCGCTCAAACCGGGAGAGAAATACGAACCCCTCATGTCTCCCGGAAAAACGTATCCTGAAGTTAACTTCTGGTCAGTGACATGGGGACTCGTCATGGCCGTTATATTCTCGGCTGCCGCTGCCTATTTGGGACTGAAAGTGGGCCAGGTGTTCGAAGCAGCCATTCCTATTGCCATCATCGCTGTGGGTATTTCCAGCGCCACCAAACGCAAAGGCGCACTGGGTGAAAACGTCATGATTCAGTCCATCGGTGCCTGCTCAGGCGTCATCGTGGCAGGTGCCATCTTTACCCTGCCGGCCCTCTACATCCTGCAGGAAAAATATCCGGAAATGACGGTCAACTTCATGCAAATGTTCATCAGCTCCTTGCTGGGTGGTGTGCTGGGCATCCTGTTCCTGATTCCCTTCCGTAAATATTTCGTAAAAGACAAGCACGGCGAATATCCTTTCCCGGAAGCTACGGCCAGTACCCAAGTGCTCGTGTCGGGTGAAAAGGGAGGCGACCAGGCCAAACCGCTGCTCATGGCCGGACTGGTGGGCGGTCTTTATGACTTCATCGTGGGAACCTTCGGCTGGTGGAACGAGAACTTCACAAGCCGCATCTGCGGATGGGGCGAGACCATTGCCGACAAGTTCAAACTGGTATTCAAGATTAACACGGGAGCTGCCGTACTGGGACTCGGTTACATCGTCGGACTGAAATATGCGGCTATCATCTGTGCCGGCTCACTGGCCGTATGGTGGATTATCGTACCGGGCATTTCCTTGTTCTGGGGCGACCAGGTGCTGAATGCCTGGAATCCGGACATCACGACAGCCGTAAGAGATATGTCACCCGAACTTATCTTCAAGGAATATGCCAAGAGCATCGGTATCGGAGGTATCGCCATGGCCGGCATCATCGGTATCGTTCGTTCATGGGGCATCATCAAGAGTGCAGTCAGCCTGGCTGCCAGTGAAATGAAGGGCAAAAAGGCCGAAGAGAACGTGGAACGTACCCAGAAGGATTTGTCCATGAAAATCATTGCTTTCGGTTCGCTGTTCACCCTGCTGCTCGTGGTACTCTTCTTCTATTTCGACGTAATGCAAGGCAATATTCTGCATACCGTGGTAGCCATTCTGCTGGTAGCAGGAATCTCCTTCCTGTTTACCACCGTAGCAGCCAATGCCATCGCCATTGTAGGAACCAACCCCGTATCGGGTATGACATTGATGACCTTGATTCTGGCCTCTGTCATCATGGTGGCAGTAGGACTGAAAGGTGCTACGGGTATGGTAGCTTCACTGGTAATGGGTGGCGTGGTCTGCACCGCATTGTCCATGGCCGGCGGTTTCATTACCGACCTGAAAATCGGTTACTGGCTGGGGAGCACACCCAAGAAGCAGGAAAGCTGGAAATTCCTCGGCACACTGGTTTCCGCGGCTACCGTAGGCGGCGTGATTATGGTGCTGAATGATTCTTACGGATTCACCAGTGGACAACTGGCTGCACCGCAAGCCAACGCCATGGCGGCAGTCATCGACCCGCTGATGAACGGTGTAGGTGCTCCGTGGCTGCTCTACGGCATCGGTGCTGCACTGGCATTGGTACTGACTTTCTGCAAGGTGCCTGCCCTGGCTTTTGCGCTGGGTATGTTCATTCCATTGGAACTGAACCTTCCGTTGCTGGTGGGTGGTGCCATCAACTGGTACGTGACTTCACGCAGCAAGGACGAAGCTGTCAACAACGCACGTGGTGAGAAAGGTACGCTGCTGGCATCCGGATTCATTGCCGGAGGTGCCCTGATGGGTGTAGTGAGTGCCATCATGCGCTACTGCGACATCAATCTTATCCACGAAGAATGGCTGGCTAACCCGATGAGCGAACTGGTGTCACTGGTAGCTTATCTGCTGCTGATTACTTACCTGGTAAAAGCCAGCATGAAACTGAAAAAATAACCTTTAATTCATCACACACATGAAAACACTGCTACTAATGGGTCTGTTGCTTATGTCGGGCACACTCTTCGCACAACAGCCGATTGAAATGAAGGTATGGCCCAACGGCGCCCCTAATGACAACGGCATCACAGAAGAAAAAAACGGAGATACCGATTCTCCAAGTTATACAAAAGAAGCCATTCTCTACGTCTATCCTGCTAAAAAGGGGAACGGAATGGCCATCGTAGCCTGTCCGGGAGGAGGATACTCACATCTAGCCATGGCCCACGAAGGGAAAAGCATGGCCGACTGGTTCAACAGCCAGGGCATTACGTATGCTGTGCTCCGCTACCGCATGCCCAACGGACACAATGAAGTTCCTCTGAGCGATTCACAGCAGGCTCTTCGCATCATGCGCCAGCACGCTCAGGAATGGAATGTAAAAAAACTGGGTATCATGGGTTCTTCAGCCGGAGGACATCTGGCCAGCACCACCGCCACTCATTTCACCGATGCGGAAACCCGTCCGGACTTCCAGATTCTGTTCTACCCGGTCATCACCATGGACCCTGCTTACACTCACATGGGTTCTCACAACAACCTGCTGGGAAAGAATCCCTCGAAGGAACTGGAACAGAAATATTCCAATGAATTGCAGGTTACTCCGCAAACACCCCCTGCCTTCATTCTGCACAGCAGCGATGACACGGTAGTGCCGGTGGCCAACAGCGTGAACTACTATACAGCCCTAGTAAAAAACAAAGTTCCTGCCAGTCTGCACACTTATCCGGTGGGAGGACACGGCTGGGGATACCGCGACAGCTTCCCCTACAAACGCCAATGGACGGGCGAGCTGGAGAAATGGCTGCGCGAAATCAATAAATAATTTGCGCAACTCTTTGTAGAACAAAAGAAAAGTTGTACCTTTGCACCCGCTAATACGGGTTATTAGCATAATTCAAATCATTTACATTAAAAAACTAAATTAAAAAATGGCAACTAAAATCAGATTGCAAAGAAACGGACGCAAAGGATATGCGTTCTATTCAATTGTTATTGCAGATGCAAGAGCACCACGTGATGGTAGATTTACTGAAAAAATTGGTACTTACAATCCGAACACCAATCCTGCCACAGTAGATTTGAATTTTGAACGTGCATTACACTGGGTAATGGTAGGTGCACAGCCTACTGACACAGTACGCAACATCTTGTCTCGCGAAGGTGTTTACATGAAGAAACACTTGCTGGGCGGTGTAGCTAAAGGCGCATTCGATGAAGCACAGGCTGAAGCTAAATTCAACGCTTGGAAAGAAAACAAACAGTCAGGTCTGGCTGCTTTGAAGGCTAAAGAAGAAGAAGCTAAGAAAGCTGAAGCTAAAGCACGTCTGGAAGCTGAAAAGAAAGTAAACGAAGAAATCGCTAAGAAGGTAGCTGAAAAGAAAGCTGCTGAAGCTGCTGCTAAGGCTGAAGCTGAAGCTGCTGCAAACGCAGAAGAAGCTCCTGCTGCTGAAGAAGCTCCTGCTGAAGCTTAATTTTCTTCTACAAAAAAAATCTCTGGAAAGACTCTATACTTGTTTCTTTCCAGAGATTTCTTTTATCCGGACCCCAACGATAGAAATCTTCATTTTTCAGTTTTCTATCCTTAATTTTACTCAGAATGATATCTAACATTCTGTCCCGAGCACTACTCAAAGTCCCAAACGGGAAAGTTCTACAAAAGAAAAACACATTCTATCTGCGTTCTGCACAGTTCTTTATCATTCCTCCATTCTATCAAAGAACACAATGAAACCATTAAGCAAACATACCAAAAAAATTATTTTAGTAAGTGCAGCAATATGCATTTTCCCACTTACAATGATTTTGATTCTGGCATGCTATATTTACGTAGAACTCGTCAGTCGTAACCATACATATGCATCTGTTTCCCAAATTCCGGAAAGAAAAATCGGACTATTGTTGGGAACCAACCCGATAAGCAGATATACTAAAAGACGAAATCCATTCTATTATAACCGCATCAGTGCTGCTGTAGAACTCTACAAAGCTGGTAAAATAAAGAAGATACTCATCAGCGGGGATAATCGTCATAAATCATACAGCGAACCAGACCTGATGAAAGAAGATCTCATCAAACAAGGTATTCTGGAACAAGATATCCACTTGGACTATGCCGGATTCCGCACACTTGATTCTGTAGTCAGGGCTGTCAAAGTATTCGGAGTGTCAGAATTTACGGTCATATCTCAAGAGTTCCACAATAAACGTGCCATCTGCTTGGCACACTGGCAAGGAATAGATGCCATAGGATTTAATGCAAAAGATATTTCTTTCCGAAAAGGTATAAAAGTACAGTTGCGCGAACTACTGGCACGTACGAAACTTGTTTGGGACATCCTTACAGACAAACAACCTCATTTCTTAGGAACTCCTATTAAAATAAACTAGCCTGACCTCTACACCTTCTTGTAAATACACAAAAAGACTTATATTTAAAGTGTAAAGGTTTTGTTGTAACTTTACACTCCAAACGAAAAAATCTTTTTATGCATACCAAATACACCAATGGAGAAATATGGAAAGTGGCCTACCCTATCCTGATCAGTCTGATTATGGAACAGCTCATCGGTATGACCGATACGGCTTTCATGGGACGTGTGGGCGAAGTGGAACTGGGGGCCTCGGCCATTGCCGGAGTGTATTATCTGGCTATTTTCATGCTGGGATTCGGCTTCAGCATCGGTTCGCAGATACTGATTGCCCGCCGCAACGGGGAAGGTAACTTCCGGATGATTGGCTCCATCTTCTACCAAGGGATTTACTTTCTGTTAGGAATGGCACTGGTCATGTTCACCCTGTCCCGACTGTTCTCTCCGTGGATATTATCGCATTTGGTGGCCTCCCCGCGCATCTGTGAGGCAGCAGTGAGCTACATCAACTGGCGCGTATTCGGATTCTTCTTCTCGTTCGTGGCCATCATGTTCCGGGCGTTCTTCGTGGGCACCACACAAACCAAGACGCTCACGCTCAACTCCATCGTCATGGTGACATCGAACGTAGTGTTCAATTATATACTGGTATTCGGGAAGTTAGGATTTCCTGCATTAGGCATTGCCGGAGCAGCCATCGGTTCTTCACTGGCAGAACTGGTGTCCATGCTCTTCTTCATTGTCTACACTACACGGAAAGTAGACTGCGCCAAATACGGACTGAACCAACTGGTGAGTTTCCGATGGGCAGAACTGAAACGCATCATGAGTGTATCACTGTGGACCATGATACAGAATGCGGTTTCTATCAGTACCTGGTTTCTGTTCTTTATCTTTATTGAGCATCTGGGCGAACGTTCACTAGCCATCACCAACATTGTACGTAATGTATCAAGCATCCCGTTCATGACCATCACAGCCTTTGCCGCTACCAGCAGTTCTCTGGTCAGCAACCTGATTGGGAGCGGAGAAGCGCGCTACGTCATGCCTACCATCCGGCAGCACGTACGGCTCTGCACCTGCATTGTCTGGCCCGTTATTCTGCTGATAGCCTGTCTGCCTACGTATGTGCTCCGCATCTATACCGACATGCCCGACCTGGTAGAAGCTGCCGTCCCTACCCTCTGGGTACTCTGCTCCAGCTACCTTTTCCAATGCGCCGGATTCATTTTCTTCCAGTCCGTATCCGGTACGGGTGATACCCGCTCTGCCTTCCTGCTGGAGATAGTAGCCCTGACCTGCTACCTGATTTTTATTGTCACGGTCATTCTTCTTTTGAAAATGGATGTAGCCGTATGCTGGTTTGCCGAGCATGTATATGCCGGAGCCATCGGCCTACTGAGCTATCTCTATCTGAAAAAGGGAAGCTGGCAAAGGAAACAAATTTAAGGATATAAAAAAGGCAGGAGAGCGATTCACTTCCCTGCCTTTTTCCATATTTATCTCTTTACGTTCCTTCTTAGAACTCACTGGTGAAATGGAACTTGATATGCTTGAAGTCCATCTGTGCCATCTGAAGCACATAACCGCTATCGGCCAGGAACACATCGCGTCCGTCACGGTCTTTCGCCATATACTGATACTTACGTTTCTTGAAAGCTTCCAGTTCAGCCGGATCATCGCTTTCAATCCAGCAGGCTTTATACAAGCTCAACGGTTCCCAGCGGCACTTGGCATTGTATTCATTTTCCAAACGGTACTGAATAACCTCAAACTGCAACTGACCCACTGTACCGATAATCTTACGTCCGTTGAACTGGTTGACAAACAGCTGTGCCACACCTTCGTCCATCAGCTGGTCAATACCCTTGTTCAACTGCTTAGTCTTCATCGGATCGGCGTTCTCAATGTACTTGAACATTTCCGGAGAGAAGCTCGGCAATCCCTTGAAGTGCAACAGTTCACCTTCAGTCAGTGTATCACCAATCTTGAACGTACCGTTATCCGGCAAACCGATAATATCGCCAGCCCAAGCCTCATCCACTGTAGTCTTGCGCTGTGCCATGAACTGCGTGGGTGAAGAAAAGCGCATGGTCTTGTTATGACGCACGTGCAGGTACGGCGTGTTACGGGTAAACTTACCTGAACATACCTTGCAGAAGGCCACACACGAACGATGGTTCGGGTCGATGTTGGCCGTAATCTTGAATACGAAACCGGTAAACTTAGGTTCCTCAGGCTGCACCTCGCGTTCTTCTGCCTGCACCGGACGCGGACTTGGCGCAATTTCCACAAAACAATCGAGCAATTCCTGCACACCGAAGTTGTTCAAAGCCGAACCAAAGAACACCGGAGCCAATTCTCCTTTCAGGTAATCATCTACGTTGAATTCCGGATATACTCCGTCAATCAGTTCCAGCTCACTGCGCAACTTTTCAGCCAGCGGTGTACCGATATGGTTGTCCAAATCCTCTGTATGGATGTCTACTTCCACCTTCTCCGTCACCACCTGCTTGGAAGGCTGGAAAAGGTTCAGTTTCTGCTCGTAGATGTTATACACACCCTTGAAACGAGGACCACTCTCAATCGGCCACGTCAGCGGGCGCACGTTGATAACCAGTTCTTCTTCCAGTTCATCCAGCAAATCGAACGGGTCCTTAGCCTCACGGTCCATCTTGTTGACGAAAATAATCACCGGCGTGTTACGCATACGGCAGACTTCCATCAGCTTACGGGTCTGTGTTTCCACACCCTTCGCTCCGTCCACCACGATGATTACACTGTCCACTGCCGTCAAGGTACGATACGTATCTTCGGCAAAATCCTGGTGACCCGGTGTATCGAGGATATTAATCTTATAGTCATGGTAGTCAAACTCCATCACGGAGGTAGTGACCGAGATACCACGCTGCTTTTCGATGTCCATCCAGTCGGACGTGGCGGTTTTCTTTATCTTGTTTGATTTCACGGCTCCGGCCACCTGAATCTGTCCACCGAAAAGCAACAGCTTTTCCGTCAACGAGGTCTTACCGGCATCCGGATGCGCGATAATCGCAAATGTTCGTCTTCTTGCTATTTCCTGATTTGCCATATTTATTGTTTTAATTTTTCAATACATTCTGCCAGACTGTCCATCCAGTAAGGCACTTCCACGCCGTAGGTTTTCTTTAGCTTGGTCTTATCGAGCACAGAATAGTGCGGACGACAGGCTTTCGTAGGATAGTCCTCTGTGTGAAGCGGAGACACATGGCAAGTGGTGATGCCCGCCAGACGATGGATAGCCTTGGTAAAATCATACCAGGAGCAGACTCCTTCGTTGCTGAAATGATAAATACCCGGAACGATACCCTTCTCCAGAGCCACAAAAATGGCCTGAGCCAAATCGCGTGCATAGGTCGGCGTACCAATCTGGTCGAAGATAACTCCCAGCGTTTCTTTCTCCTGACCCAAGCGAATCATGGTCTTTACGAAATTGTTGCCAAACGTAGAATACAGCCATGCCGTACGAATCACCATCGTATTAGGACACTGCTTCAACGCTTCCTGCTCACCAGCCAGCTTGGTAGAGCCATATACGGAATTCGGACACGGTGTATCTTCTTCCTTGTAAGGGATATGGGCTGTGCCGTCGAACACATAATCCGTAGACACCTGCACCAGCCAGCCGTTACGGCTCTGTGCTGCCTTGGCCAGATAGCCCGGAGCCACATGATTCAGTTTGTCACAGAGTTCCACGTTGTCCTCTGCCTTGTCGACTGCCGTATAAGCCGCACAGTTCACAATCACATCAATCTGATGAGTCGAAACGAAATCCATTACTGCCTGCTCGTCGCAGATGTCCAGTTCTGCCACGTCAGTAAAGAAATACTCAAAATTCTTGTGTTCTTCTGCCAGCAGACGCATTTCATTGCCCAACTGTCCGTTGGCTCCCGTCACTAATATCTTTTTCATTTTCTGTGATGTTTTAATCCAATTCCAAATCGCCTTCCTTATCCTTAATATAATATCCGGCCAGCATCGCCAGCAAATCACTGATGGCCTTCATCGCCTTCATGGTTTCTTCGCTGATTTCCTTCTTCTGCAATTTCAGCATCAGTACCCCATACATGGCATCAAAGCAAGTCTCCAGTTCAGGCACATCCTTATCGCCACCCTTGGCACGCAGTTCCACAATAAAAGGAAGCACCTTGTAATACGCCGCACTGTAATACGGGAATTTAGGCGAACGCAACAAACGCAGGTGCAGGTCGGTCAGCCAGACGATGATGTTCTTGTTAATCTGCACGTGTCCCTTTTCCAGCACCCCTTCCTGCTGCATCATGTTAATCAAGTCTTCATACCAGCGGGCCAGTTCCTTCTTCTGCTCGTCGGTAGCCGGATAAGGCTCGATGATATTCTTGCGGATGCGTTCCATGTCGCAGCCGTTAGCACGAATCAAGTCCTCCACCTGCCACATATACAGCAGGTATTCGGCGATATTCTTTTTTTTAAGTTGTTGAGAAATATACATATCCTATCAAGAAAAAGATTTGCCGGCAATGGCCAGAACGATTCCCACCACCGCCGCTATCATGACCACGACACCAATAATGCGGTTGAGCACCCAGATGCCGCGCAAATTAAACCGTGAACGTACTTTATTGACAAAATAAGTAATGCTGAACCACCAGCCCAATGCTCCTAAAATAATGGCCAGATAACCCACTAACTGAAAACCGATGGGACTGCCCGGCATGACAAACGAAAAACGGGCAAACAGACCGATGAACAGGAAAATAATCAAGGGATTGGACAGGGTGACAAAAAATGCCGTTACAAAATTGTGCAGATACGTTCCGCGCGTACCTGAAGACGGACGAAGTGACTTCACCGGATTACTACGGAAGGTATAGATACCAAAAGCCAGCAACATGATGCTGCCCACCACCTGAAGAAAAATATGATGCTTCAGGATGAGTTCGTCCATGAAACTCATTCCGTATCCCGTAATCAACGCATAGCAAATATCACTTAATGCCGCCCCAACTCCCGTCACGAAACCAAACCAGCGCCCTTTGTTCAACGTACGCTGAATACAGAGCACACCGACCGGTCCCAAAGGAGCAGACACGACAATGCCGATAATCAATCCCTTCAGCAACAAATCAAGTATAGTAACCTGTTCAATCCAATTCATACTGCAAAGATGCTACTTTTTTACGAAAGTACCTACATTTTTATACGATTATCATTAAGAGCCTATCCGAAAAAACAACAATTTAAGAAACCCTAACAGGGATAATGGGAAGACATTTCCGCATTTTTTACGTCTCCCGGCACAAAAACGTATGTCTCCCTTACGGGAAACCTACGGCTCCGGCTGGAGAAACGTATGGTTCACGTAAGGGAGACATACAACAAGTAAATCCGTTTTTTCCTCAATAAAGGGAGGTTTGCCAATTTCTATCACACAAAGAGTACAGCCAGAATGCCCAGCCCTACAGCCACAATGGTAGAAATCAGTCCTGGCATCATGAAAGAATGGTTCAGCACGTATTTTCCGATACGGGTGGTACCCGTGGTATCAAAATTGATGGCTGCCACCACCGTCGGATAGTTCGGAATGAAAAAATACCCGTTGACTGCCGGAAAGAGGGCAATCAGCATATAGGGCGAAATGCCCAGCGCCATACCTAAAGGAAGCAAGGCACGGATAGTTGCTGCCTGACTGAACAGCAGGATGGACATGACAAAAAGCGCAATACCGAAAAGCCATGGCATATCGGTCACCAGACCGAATATATTTTCCTTGATGACGGCAATGTTACCCGAGATAAAGGTATCGCCCATCCACGCAATACCGAAAATAGCCACTACTGCCTGCATACCCGCATTAAAGACCGAACTTTTGGCTGCCTTCATCCCACTGGTGCCGGTCAGTAACAGAATCAGTGCAGCTACCGACAGCATGAGCACTTCAATAATATGGGCCATCTGCATCACCACTACCCCTTCAGAGGTTTGAAACGACGGACGAAGACTATCTATGGAACCAAACAGCACAATGCCCACCGTGGCACCTAAAAACAGCAATACAGAAGTCAGTGCTTTACCAGGATTAGCCACCTCAGCCGTACAATAATTGGCACCCGACAGTTCACCCGACTTCAAGCGTGCCTGATATACAGGATCATCCTTCAGTTCCTTACCTACCCGCATGGAATAAATCGCACCAGCCAGTACACCCACCAAGGTGCAGGGAATGGAAATCTTCAAAATATCAAACAAGGTAATGTCATATCCGGCCAGCATACTCAACAGGGCCACCGTAGCTGCAGAAATAGGACTGGCAGTAATAGCCTGCTGGGAAGCAATGACGGCAATCCCCATCGGGCGTTCCGGACGAATCCCCGTTTCACGAGCCACTTCGGCAATGACCGGAAGTACGGAATAGGCCACATGCCCCGTTCCGGCAAAGAAGGTAAAAAGGTAAGTCACCAGCGGACTCAACAGCGTGATACGCTGAGGATGGCGACGCAAGATTTTCTCCGCCCATTTCACCATCAAATCCAGCCCTCCGGCAGCCTGCATGCAACCGGCAGCTGCAATCACTGCCACAATCATCAGCATCACATCAATAGGGGGAGTGGTGGGTTCAAGACCAAAGATAAAGGTAAGTACGGCCAGCCCCAAGCCTCCAAAGACTCCCAGACCGATGCCGCCTACACGCGCTCCGACAATAATTGCCAGTAACACAAACAGTAATTGTAACCACATAAACAGAAAGAGTTTTTTGATTTAAGGTGCAAAGATAGGCATATTCTGTGATAACTTTTATTTTTCTTCGTAATTCCGAGGATTTTCTCTACCTTTGTACCACTTTTAAAGCGCATTGAATATTCATTATAACATACAAGTGCTATGATTCTATTTTTCAGAACACCCACAAACAGTGTGATTGCCACGGAATGCAATCAGGAACTGAATGCTGAAGACGTCAAGAAACTATGCTGGCTGTACAGCGATGCCACTGTGGAAAACGAAGACAACCTGAAAGGATGGTTCATCGGCCCACGCCGTGAAATGATTACTCCATGGAGTACAAATGCGGTTGAAATCACCCAGAACATGGGTCTCAACGGTATCCGTCGTATCGAGGAATACTTCCCGGTGAAAGATGAAAACGCCGACCACGACCCGATGTTGCAACGTATGTACCACGGACTGGATCAGGAAATTTTCACGGTAGACATCAAACCGCAGCCTATCATATACATCGAAAACCTGGAAGAATACAACGAAAAGGAAGGTCTGGCGCTGTCACGCGAAGAAATGGACTACCTGATGAAGGTGGAAAAGGACCTGGGCCGCAAACTGACTGACTCGGAAGTATTCGGTTTCGCACAGATTAACTCTGAACACTGCCGCCACAAAATTTTCGGTGGTACATTCATCATCGACGGACAGGAAATGGAGTCTTCTCTGTTCCAGATGATCAAGAAAACTACACAAGAAAATCCTAACAAAATTATCTCGGCTTACAAAGACAACGTAGCCTTTGCCGAAGGTCCGGTGGTAGAACAATTCGCTCCGGCCGATCACTCTACTTCTGATTACTTCATTATTAAAGATATCAAGACCGTCATCTCACTGAAAGCGGAAACACACAACTTCCCGACTACTGTAGAACCGTTCAACGGTGCGTCTACCGGTACAGGTGGTGAAATCCGCGACCGTATGGGTGGTGGTAAAGGTTCATGGCCGATTGCAGGAACTGCCGTATACATGACTTCTTATCCGCGTACAGACGAAGGACGCGACTGGGAAAACATTCTGCCGGTGCGCAAATGGTTGTACCAGACTCCGGAACAAATCCTGATCAAGGCATCAAACGGTGCTTCTGACTTTGGTAACAAGTTCGGACAACCGCTGATTTGTGGTTCTGTACTGACTTTCGAACACGAAGAAAACAACGAAAAATATGCCTACGACAAGGTTATCATGCTGGCAGGTGGTGTGGGCTACGGCACACAGCGCGACTGCTTGAAGGGTAGCCCCGAAGCAGGAAACAAGGTCGTAGTCATGGGTGGTGACAACTACCGCATCGGTCTGGGTGGTGGTTCCGTTTCTTCTGTAGAAACAGGACGTTACTCTTCAGGCATCGAGCTGAACGCTATCCAGCGTGCCAATGCAGAAATGCAGAAACGTGCTTACAACGTGGTACGTGCATTGTGCGAAGAAGACGAAAACCCGATTGTATCTATCCACGACCACGGTTCTGCCGGACACGTAAACTGTCTGTCTGAGTTGGTGGAAGACTGCGGTGGTCTGATTCACATGGACAAGCTGCCTATCGGCGACGAAACACTTTCTGCCAAGGAAATCATCGCCAACGAATCACAGGAACGTATGGGTCTGCTGATTGACGAAAAAGCCATCGAACATGTACACAAGATTGCAGAACGCGAACGTGCACCGATGTACGTGGTAGGTGAAACTACCGGCGACCATCGTTTTGCCTTCGAACAGGCTGACGGCGTACGTCCGTTCGACCTGGCCGTAGACCAGATGTTCGGCTCTTCTCCGAAAACTTATATGGTGGACAAGACTGTAGAACGTCACTATGAAAACGTTTCTTACGATGTCACCAAACTGAATGAATATTTGCGCCGCGTACTGCAGCTGGAAGCTGTAGCCTGCAAGGATTGGTTGACCAACAAGGTAGACCGATCCGTAACAGGTAAGATTGCCCGCCAGCAGTGTCAGGGTGAATTGCAGTTGCCGTTGAGCGACTGTGGTGTGGTTGCCCTCGATTACCGTGGTGAAAAAGGTATCGCTACTGCACTGGGACATGCTCCGCAGGCTGCCTTGGCTAATCCGGAAGCTGGTTCTGTACTGGCTGTATCAGAAGCACTGACTAACCTGGTATGGGCTCCGCTGGCAGAAGGAATGGACAGCATTTCATTGTCAGCCAACTGGATGTGGCCTTGTCGTGCACAGGAAGGTGAAGACGCCCGTCTGTACAAAGCAGTAAAAGCATTGTCAGATTTCTGCTGCGAACTGCAAATCAACGTGCCGACCGGTAAGGACTCTCTGTCAATGACACAGAAATATCCGAACGGTGAAAAGATTATCAGCCCGGGAACCGTTATCGTTTCTGCCGGTGGTGAAGTATCCGATATCAAGAAAGTGGTTTCTCCGGTAATGGTCAACAAACCGAAATCTACCTTCTATCATATTGACTTCAGCTTCGACCAGCTTCGTCTGGGTGGTTCTGCTTTCGCACAGTCACTCAACAAGGTGGGCGATGACGTACCAACCGTACAGAATCCGGAATACTTCCGCGATGCATTCTTGGCTGTTCAGGAACTGGTGAACAAAGGCTTGATTCTGGCCGGACACGATATTTCTGCCGGTGGTTTGATTACTACCCTGCTGGAAATGTGCTTTGCCAATACAGAAGGTGGTATGGAAATCAACCTCGACAAGATTAAGTGCGACGACATCGTGAAGATTCTGTTCGCCGAAAATCCGGGTGTAGTTATCCAGGTAGCCGACAAACACAAGGCAGAAGTCAAGAAGATTCTGGAAGATGCAGGTGTAGGTTACGTGAAGATTGGTGTGCCGACTGAAGAACGTCACATCCTGGCAACTCTGCACGATGCAACTTACCAGTTCGGTATCGACTACTTGCGTGATGTATGGTATTCTACTTCTTACCTGCTCGACCGCAAGCAGAGCATGAACGGCTGTGCCAAGAAACGTTTCGAAAACTACAAGCAGCAACCGCTGGAATTTGTATTCGACAAGTCATTCACCGGCAAGCTGTCGCAGTTCGGTCTCGATCCGAACCGTCGTACACCGAGCGGCATCAAAGCAGCCATCATCCGTGAAAAGGGAACTAACGGTGAACGTGAAATGGCTTACATGCTGTATCTGGCAGGCTTCGACGTGAAAGACGTAACAATGACCGACCTGATTAGCGGACGTGAAACGCTGGAAGACATCAACATGGTAGTTTACTGCGGTGGATTCTCTAACTCCGACGTACTGGGTTCTGCCAAAGGATGGGCCGGAAGCTTCCTGTTCAACCCGAAAGCAAAAGCTGCCCTCGACAATTTCTACGCTCGTGAAGACACATTGTCACTAGGTGTCTGCAACGGCTGCCAGCTGATGATGGAACTGGGACTGATTACTCCGGAAGACAAGAAGAAAGGCAAGATGCTGCATAACGACTCACATAAGTTTGAATCTAACTTCCTGGGTGTAACCGTACCGATGAACCGCAGCGTGATGTTCGGCTCACTGAGCGGCTCTAAACTGGGTATCTGGGTAGCTCACGGAGAAGGTAAGTTCTCATTGCCTTATCCGGAAGACCACTACAACGTAGTGCTGAAGTATTCATACGATGAATATCCAGGCAACCCGAACGGTTCAGACTACAGCGTAGCTGGTATCGCCAGCCAGGATGGACGTCATCTGGCCATGATGCCTCACCTGGAACGTGCTTGCTTCCCATGGGAAAACGCATACTATCCGCTTGACCGCAAAGAAGAAGACCAGATCACTCCGTGGATGGAAGCCTTCGTAAATGCCCGCAAGTGGGTGGAAGCCAACCGTAAAAAATAATCCGGTACGACCGGAACACGATACAAAGTGGAGGTGCACCTCAAGCGCACCTCCACTTTTTTTATATTTTCTTCCGCACAAAGTCCGGGATTTCCTTCCCGACATCTGAATGGATTCATTCATTCCATAAAAAAACGGTACACAAATCTGACTGTTCAGATTTATGCACCGCCTGTATTCGGAGTCCCCTTACACGGGTTTTCGTATCATATTCCCGCTTCGTTCAACTCTTATTGAAAAAGTTTCTTCAATTTCTCAGCCAAAGCCTCTCCTCGCAAATTTTCACCTATCATCACACCGTCTGCATTAATCAGATACATAGTCGGTACAAATTTCACCTTATAGAGTGCAGCGACTCCCGTCTCATCCAAAAAGTTCGGCCAGAGAAGCCCCTCTTCTTTCAAAGCTTTCTCCCAATCAGCCTTCTTTTGATCGATAGAGATACTTACAATCTCAAAACCTTTTTCGCTATATTGTGCATACAGCTTCTTCAGGTTCGGAATCTCTTTCCGACACGGGTTGCACCAGGAAGCCCAAAAATCAATCAATACATATTTTTTTCCTTGCCGCAATGTGGAAAGAGCTACTTCCTTTCCTGATTTATCTTTAACCTTGAAATCAGGTACCACCGTACCTTCTTTACCTGCCGGATAAAGCTCTTCTTTTACCTTCTGCCCGTAGTACGACTCCTTGGCAGCAGAAGACAATGCTTCATACCAAGGTTTCATATCTTCACTCAAATAGCTGGTAAACGAAATCATCATCAATGGCCCCCAGAATGAATCCTTGTTTGCCATGACTACCTGATGATACAGTGAATCTACAGTACCAAAAAAGACTTTATCAGCTTCAGCCCTGGCTTTTCCATCCGCACTCTGCCGAAGCTCCCTAATTTTCGCCTGATCCTTTGATTTATAAGCAGCCATCATCAAGCTGTCAAAAGCAGCAAATTTACGGGCATTAAAGGCATATAACGAGTCCAGATACGTCCGCGCAGACAATAACGAATCATAACGCGCACTCAGCGGAGAACCCTTTACCGACAAAGAAGACAGATTATAGGAAATTCCCCCGTCAGATTCCTTCTTGGCCACCAGCTTTCCCGTAACCTCCATCTGGGCATTTTCCAACATAAGATTACGCGAACCATACGCATCTTTCACCAATAAATGAAAAGCTCTTGGCTCTTCCATTTTTCCTGTAAACACAAACTGCCCGTTGACTACCGTCGTATCGGCAAAAGGCAATTCACTGTCATGACTTACCGGTACCAACTGCACATGCGTGCCGTCGGGCAAGCCTTCAATATTACCTTTTAACACATAGCCATCTACTTTCGGCTGACTGCCGCATGACAGCATCATCAAACCTAAAATGGCTAAACCAGAGATTTTCTTCATTTTCATAATAATGTTTATTTAGATACATTTTGTTCTATCGATCCGTTTCCAGGATTATTAAGAGCTCCTGCCGGGAAAGGCATGGTCCATAAATGAGACGTCGGACTCAAACTATATTCCTTCCCCTCATAAGTTTTGATTAAAGTACCGGCATACGTACCTTCCAGATTAAAACGACGGGCATCTGCAAAAGGAACAATAGAGAATATCAACTCATTATCTTTGGTACGACGAATCAGAGAAAGAGCCTCCTCCAGTGTAGCAGCTGTAGCCGGCTGATACTTATCAGGACGAATACGGGTTACCCGCACGGAATTCAGGGTATTCATAGATGCAGAATAATCATTGTTCTGAGCTAACCGAGCCTGGCATTCCGCTTTAATAAGATACGCTTCACAAGTTGTCAAACCGCCATGATTGAAGAAGCCAGACTCCAAAGCCTTGTAATATGTATCATTATTGTCTACCTTCAATTTCCAGCGTGAAAGGAAACGAGCATCTCCTTCTTCAAAACGTCCAGCTCTTTCTACCGGTATGTTGTATTCATAACTATCAAAGTTTGACTGTACTCCATAACGCAAATAATAATTTTCCACGTAATCATATTGCATAGGGGTAACAATTTTGTCATAATTGTCCGGATCATCAATTGCCGCCTGATGTTCCTCATAAAATGCATTCCAGTCAAAAAGCTGATTATTCTGTTCCAATGCGAGGTTCGCATAGCGCAAAGCCTCGTCATAATTCTGCATCTGCAAGTACACACGAGCCAACAAAGCATAAGCAGCTCCCAAATTCGGATGAATAGCCGTCATGGATTGTGCTGGAATTCCCATCTCAATGGCTTCTTTCGTATCCTGTATGATAAAATCATACATATCCTGAATAGAAACCTGCGTATAAGGAGCATCAATATCCGCACTGGTAATAAGAGGTACACTACGCTTCTCTGCTGCCGTAGCCTTGTCATACGTATCGGCATAATAATTAACCAACACATCGTAACAAAGTGCACGTATCACTTTTGCATACGCTATCACTTCCTTTCGCTCTGAATCTGTAGCTTCTGTAGCTGTAGGTGCATTTGCGATAATCAGATTACAACTGGAAATAGCTCCATAAAGTACATAATAAGTCCCTTCATCCGCATTATTCAGCATAATACGGTCAGCTGATTCATCCCACATATAATTAGCCTGGCTCAAGCTCGGAGTATTTACCTTCGCATTTGTCAGATATACATCATTCAACAAATACAAGGCATTTTCTACAGGCGTTCTGCTGATGGTATACTGATCACGCAATAAAGCTTCAAAATCCGCCAAAGTCGTAGGTATCTTATTACCTTTCGGTGCAATATTCAGGTAATCATTACATGAGCTGCATAAAAAGCATGCCAATGTAATACAGAAATATATAATTCTATTCATAAGTTTCATATTACAAAAATCGAGGTTAAAAATTCAGATAAACGCCACACAGATAATTAGGTTTCGTATATCCACCAAGCAAATACTTGGCATTACTGCTCTTGGCTACCATAAATACATTTTCCATACCCAGCATGATACGTGCATTCTTCAAATATAGTTTATGACACACACTGGCAGGTATACGGTATGTCAATGACAAATTTCTTAGACGCCAGTTAGTAGCATCAATCACGTTAATGGACGAATTGGCATACATGCTTTGGTAGTTATAGTTGTACAATTCACTCTCAGATGAAATATAGCGCGGCACATCTGTGTAAGCCTCATCGCCCGGTTCACGCCAACGATTCTCTATGTCTTTGCTCACGACTCCCATACCTGAAGAGATAAAAGCCACATTGGTATTACGCATTTTGTGCCCTCCTTCAAACAAGAACTGAGCAGCCAGTTCCCAGTTCTTCCAGCGCAAATTCGTATTAATAGAACCATTGTAAACCGGTACGGTAGTTCCCAAATAAACTAAATCTTCAATCTCAGGAGGAGTCATATCGGTGTATAAATTTCCTTTGGCATCGTACACCTGAGGAGTTCCCGTTTCACTCAGTCCGGCCCACTGGTATCCGTAAATCGCATTGTACGGATTTCCCACACGAGGATAAGCCGTCGGATAATCAATTACCAGATACGACACAGGAGCTTCTACATTAATATAAGTTACCTTATTCTTATTGTAGCCCAGCACACCGCTGATATTCCAATTCCAGTCGTTATTCCGAATTACATCTCCTGACAAGGTCAATTCAAATCCCTGATTCGTCATTTTCCCATTGTTTATAGAGTAGGTGCTATATCCCCATCCTTCTGTAGGAACTCCGTTCGTGTTAGCCAGCAAGTCTGTACCCCGTTTGTTATAATATTCAATAGAACCATTCAATCGATTTCCCAACAAGGCAAAATCTACTCCCACATTCAATGTAGTGGTCTTTTCCCAACGCAAGTTCGGATTTGGACGACTTGAAATAGTTCCCTGGATACCTCCTACCTGATTATTGTTACTGTAGTAAGCAATCATATAAGGAGCAGAGTTTTTGGCAATATTACCTCCGATACCATAACTTGCACGCAATTTTAGCATATTCACCCACGATACATGGAAGAACTTTTCTTTATCTATATTCCATCCTGCTCCTACCGACCAAATAGGACGTTTCTGATATTTGGAACCCGTAGAAAACAAATTGGTCTTATCCCAGCGAATACTACCGCTTACCATATATTTTCCATCGTATGTATAAGCTGCGTTACTATACACAGACACATAGCGGTTAATCAGTTCACGGATATAAGCAAAATTCTGCTGCCCGAATGATGCATATCCCCATTGTCCACGGAAATTACTCAACGCTCCCGCATCAATCAAGCTATAAGTAAGCAACTGAGGGTCATAATTATAAAGCGTACGATCATTATATTCCAGCTTATTTTCCCGTGTTTCAGTACCTAAAATCATAGTTACATCATGTACATCCGCAAATGTTTTATTGAAATCCAACTGCTGACGGAAATTATACGCATGTGTCGTATTGGAAGAAGTGAAAAAGATATTTCCATACGGCAAGGCAAAAGCGGATGTTCCATCATTATTGGAAGTAGAGAATGTATTCACTTTATTACGTACTTCGTAAGAGTCCTTGCTTTTCAGTTGTTCTGTCTTATATTCCGCATATTCATACTGAAAAGAAGCTGTATACTTCAACCAGTCGGTAAATTTAAATGTCAAACGAGCAAATGTTCGGTTACTGAAATCTCGGTTCTTAGTCTGGTTCATCTTTATTTCATCTAAAGGAGTTATATCCAGATTGTACAATCCGTTGTTATGCAGCAAATTCAAATTGTACAAGCTATAACGCTCCCCTTCTGTATTGGTGTAATACGTACCGTCACCATTTACCAGCCCATTGTACGGCATATAAGTATACCCCGGTGAGAAAAGGTTAAATGACTGCGTAGTACCTTTCCCATAGTTCAAATATGTACCTACATCCAAAGTAAGCCAAGAAGTCATCTTCGTAGAATTCTGCAAATTGATGCCAATGGTTCTATTCTCTGAATACTTATCCTCCAGCTGATTGTTACGATAAGAAACAGACGCATTAAAAGTATTCTTTTCGGTACCTTTACCGATATTCAGATTATATTGCTGTGAAAAAGGATTACGCTTACCGTATTTTTCTATATCCCGATAATACCGATAACCTTGTGAAGCCAAATTCGTCAGATTACCCTCCATCTGATCACGAGAGATGTGTCCCGCATAATAATTCAAGATATTGCGTATGCCAAGTGAAGAATAAGACATATTATCCAGCACCGTCTGGGCATAGCTTTGTACATTATCCCCACTCAAATGCGGATTCTGTCTGGCCCATTCACGCTCCAGCTCTACCATAGTAGAAGACCCTGCCAGATATTTGTCTGCATACGTGTCGTACGGCTGTACTGTAAGAGTGGCCGAAAAAGAAACATTCAGTTCATCTTTCTTAGCCCGTTTGGTAGTAATCACCACTACTCCATTCGCTGCACGTGCTCCATAAATAGAAGTAGCTGCCGCATCCTTTAAGACAGTGATGCTTTCTATATCTTCCATATTCAAATCGGGCACACTTTCAATCCAGTTTCCATAGCCGTCGTTCGTAGTCTTTTCCACGGGAAATCCGTCAATCACATATAACGGAGTGGTCAACCCATTCATGGACGTAACTCCACGAATCTTGCCATCACTGTATCCTGCCACGCGTCCCTCGAGCATAGAACCCATATCGCTCAAACGCTGTGTTTCCAATTTCTTGGCATCTACCTTTGAAAATGCCCCTGTGGCACGCTCTTTTGAAATAGTCTGATAACCTGTCACTACTACCTCATCGAGCAGTTCTGTAGAAGGTTGAAGAGCAATGTAATAATCATTAGTTGCCGTCAGCTTAATGCGCTGAGATGTATATCCTAAATAAGAAGCCTCTATTTCCTTCGTGCCATACGGAAGTGTCAAAGTGAAATGCCCTTGTATATCCGTAATGACCGCTGCAATTGATCCTTTAGGGTCATCATTCACCTGTTTGACATGAGCTGCAGGAAGTGGTTCCTTGTTTTCATCTACTACAATGCCATGAATGGTACGGTTTCTCTGAGCATAAGCTGGAGAGACAGACAAGACCAACATAGCACACAGTAGCAAAAATTCCATTTTGAGCCGAATGTCGTGCAATACGTTTTTTTCCATACTTACATCTTTTTTAGAGGTTATAGACTTATGTCCTCAGACATTTTTACGATTCTCTCATTGCAAAAATGTAAAAAAAAGATATAACTTTAACAATAAAGACGTATCCAAGTTCGACAATTGTTACATTAGGACAACATTTTGTTATAAAAAGGCAGTATCATGCATTCTTATGCATAGACATTACCTTGTTACGGTATTGCTTGGGAGGAACTCCTACCGTGTTCTGGAATATTTTGTAAAACGTACTCATTGAATTAAACCCGACTTCTGCCGCTACAGCCTTAAGGGGAAGATCTGTTTCCGGATCACTCAATAAGCGAATAGCTTCATTAATTCGATAATTATTGATATATTGAGTAAAATTCTGTTGAGTTTGTTCATTGATGACTTGCGACAAATAAGTCCGGTTAGTACCTAATAAATCAGCCACCCGTTCCTTCGTCAAAAGATTCTCTTTATATACCGCATCTTCCTGCATAAGCTTTTCCAGACGCTGAAACAATGAATTCTTTTTCTCATTTGTCAGCGAAGAAGCAGCGTATTTTTCACTCATTGGAGAAGATGCAGAAACAGTCTCCTGTTGTGCTCGCAGTGAAGTAATGACTTCTCTTAACTGCTGTTCTTTTCGAATAGCTTCCTGATGCTGACAAACGATACGGGTATACAACTGATTTTGCCGTTTATAACGATACCACAAAGCAAACACTACCAGCAAAATAATGACCAAAGTCCCCATTAAAGCCTGCTCCTTCTTTTCCTTTTGCAACAAAGCCAGCTTACCCTTTTTAATCTCATTCGCCTGATGCTCCGTATCATATTTAATACGAAGTTCACTCAAGACTTTTTCTTTATCCGTATTAAAAATACTATCAGTTTCCTGCTGAAGCTTACGTTGCCAGGCCAAAGCCTCCACATATTGACCCATATTCTCATAACAAGCCGATAAAGTGGTTATCACCTTATTACGATGAATTTCACAATTTTCCTCCTTTGTATAAGACAAAGCCTGAAAAAGCAAATCTATAGCCTCCTTGTTTCTACCTTCTTCTGCCAGAGCTTTGGCATATTCATTCAACAACAATACCTTATAGGAGGTCTGATTAATATCATTTAAGGACAATCCCTTTTTATAATATTCTACGGCCTGCTCCCGATTGCCTTTTGCAAACTCAATCATCCCATAAATAGCATATACATTTCCTTGATTATAATATTCATTCTGCTTCATTATAAATTCAGCTTCTTGTATATAAGGTAAAGCCTTATCATATTCATGAAGCAAATAATACATATAAGATGCATTCAAGGCTCCAATAAAGATAAGGTAAGCAGAATTTAGCTGATGTCCTAACTCATAAATCTGTAAAGAATAAGTAAGTCCGGCCGGGTCATCTTTCAAAAAATACACACTGGAAATATTACCAAGCAAAATAGCTTCCAATTCTTTATAATGGCATCGGTGAGCCGCTTCTATTCCTTCAAAGAAATAGTGCAATGCTGAATAATAATCCCTATGAATATTGCTGGCATAAAGTCCCATTCCATTATATACGGAGCATAAGGCGGAATCATTCTTCTCACTTTTTGCCAACAGCATAGCTTGCCCAAGATGATTTATTGCAGTCGTATCTCCCAACATAATATATGCCTGCCCCAATCCAATATGTGCATAAAGAACACCAAACTTATAATCTTGCTTTTCATATCCTATCTTAAACAGTCTTTCCCCATATTCTACAGCTTTATGATAATCGGCCTTATGCAAATAAAGAAAACATAATTCTTTCAAGGCTCTCATATCTTCAGGATTGCGCTTCAATATCTGTTCCTGCTGCTGAATGGCAGGAAGAATCGTTTCTTGTGCAGGAATCCGAACTTGTATTCCAATAATCAAAAAAATAATTAGTATGTATTTTAGTTTCAAATTCATCCAGTTATTTTCTCTCCTAATATAACATTTTTATCACACAAAAATATATTTCAGTTCATTTTGATACCCTACAAATAATTATAAAATCTTTTTGCAGTATTTATCTCTCTGTTTTATTCCATGCAAACTTACAGAAAATCTTTCTTTTTATACCCATATCAGCAGAAAAAATCAAGGCAAATACCCAAAAGACTCTTTTACACTTCCCTCTTGAGTTGGCTATAAAAACATTTAAGGAACAGAAACAAACGACTTTACCATAAAGATTTTTATTGCAAAAAGAGGAAGTATTCTTTCATCCCCTTTATTTATGTCAAAAAAGAATGGTTTTATGTTGGATTTTGTAAATATAAACCGTACTTTTGCTTGCGTAGCTAAAAGAACATTCAAAAAACTTATAAAATAAGATAACCATGAAAGAAATAGACTGGTCGAATCTGTCTTTCGGATACATGCGGACAGATTACAATGTACGTTGCTACTATCGCGACGGGAAATGGGGAGAACTCGAACTCTGTTCAGAAGAAACCTTGAACATTCACATGGCTGCCACTTGTCTGCACTACGGACAGGAGGCTTTCGAAGGACTGAAAGCTTATCGCGGAAAAGACGGTAAAATCCGTATCTTCCGTCCGGAAGCTAATGCAGAACGTCTGCAAAGCACTTGCCGGGGTATCCTGATGCCAGAACTTCCGACTGAAAAATTCTGTGAAGCTGTGAAGAAGGTGGTAAAGGCCAACGAACGCTTCATTCCTCCATACGAAAGCGGTGCTTCTCTTTACATCCGTCCGCTGCTGATTGGTACAGGTGCACAAGTAGGTGTACATCCTGCCAGCGAATACATGTTTGTAATATTCGTCACTCCGGTAGGTCCGTACTTCAAAGGTGGATTTGCCACTAACCCCTATGTAATTATCCGCCAGTACGACCGTGCAGCACCACTCGGAACCGGTACGTTTAAAGTAGGTGGTAACTACGCTGCCAGCCTCCGCGCCAACAAAATGGCACACGATGCAGGATACGCCAGCGAATTCTATCTGGATGCAAAAGAAAAGAAATACATCGACGAATGTGGTGCAGCCAACTTCTTTGGTATCAAGAACAATACCTACGTTACTCCGCTGTCTACCTCTATCCTGCCCTCTATCACCAACCGCAGCCTGATGCAGCTGGCTGAAGACATGGGAATGAAAGTAGAACGCCGTCCGATTCCTGAAGAAGAACTGACTACCTTCGAGGAAGCAGGAGCTTGCGGTACAGCTGCCGTAATCAGCCCTATCGGCCGCATTGACGACCTGGAGAACCAGAAGTCATACGTCATTGCAAAAGACGGCAAACCAGGCCCTATCAGCGAGAAACTATATCACAAGTTGCGTGGTATCCAGTACGGTGACGAAGCTGATCCATACGGATGGGTAACTGTATTAGATTAATAATTAAATTATCCTTTTTACCATAAAAAAGTCCGAGACGAAACACGTTTCGGACTTTTTTATAGCATATAACTCCTGACATAGACTATCTCTTCTCAAACGAACGGAAAAAGCGCAATAACTCTCCATTCGCCCGATTATCGATTTCCGTCTCTCGCATCTCTTCAAACAAATTCAGGGTAGAAGAACATTCCCCACAAATATCAATACCTATGACCTGCTCTTGCCGAAATACAACGGCCAACAACTGCTCCAGCTCTGATAAGGTCAGTGAGCCTTGATCCCAGTTGGTTATCGCAGAAGAAGGGTCCAGCACATCCTTATCTATAGAAATATAGACAGGTTCACTCACATGCTCAGAGGCAAACTCTTTCCAGCCTGCTTCCTGATCCAAAGAAGATTCACTATAAAAATGAATACGATCACCATATTCCTTTGGGACTTCCTGCAGCAAACGGTCTGAAGCACCGGCAATAATAACCTTTTTACAATTCGTATTCGTATCGAGCACATCTTTTACCCAACTTCCGCACGACAAGATATGTTCAAACAAAGGAGGCTGCATGTCAGGATGATGATCAAATACCAGTAAAGCAAATGGAGTAGTCAACTTGTCAGTCCAAAATTTCGTCACATAATGATAGTTTCCTGAATCTATAAAATGAATTCCCTGCGGAGAATAATCTGCTATCATGCGCTGCAAGGCAGAAGCGCCTTCTTCATCACAATAGCATTCAGTTCCATTCAAATGCTGGCAGTCCAGCCACACAAACTGACGATTCCGGGCAAAAGGCTCATAATTGTACACTCCTGTAAAATTCATCACAACCACCGGCCTCGAATTCCGGCTAAATACTGCTTGAGATTGATGATTCATATACTTTCCTCCCATTCTTCAAAATACACCTTAAAAACGAGGAAAAGAGACTGACACCGGAAACTCTTTTCCCATTGTCTATAGGCTATAAACAGAAAAAAGCTGTAACCAAACAGTTACAGCTTTTTATCTCGGCACGGGAAGAGAGGCTCGAACTCCCGACACTCGGTTTTGGAGACCGATGCTCTACCAACTGAGCTATTCCCGTGTTTGCGGTTGCAAAAGTAGTACAAATTTTGGAAACTGCAAGGGATTTCGAAAAATATTTTTCCAGAATCCCTCTACAGTAAAGATAAGTCATTGAACATCTGACGATAATACGCCGCTTTTTTTTCAAGCTTTAAAGGGTAAGCCCGACTGGAAGACGGCATCCGATAGAGGGTCAGCTCTCGATCTCTGAAATGAAACGTACTTCCTCCTCCTACTGGCGGCTCTTTTGCTTCCATCTGTTCGCAAAACACATCCGTCGCTTTCTGACCGGTAGTCACCACCGCCCGACACGAAGGAAGCTGCTGAAGAAGCAACCCAATATCCGTGGGCGAAACCACCTCTAAAAACTTATCGGATGCATTATCCTGCAACCTGCGCACGCACGAAGCCGTATCGTACAGAGCAATCCCTTTTTCATGCAAAAAAGCAATGATACGCTCTTTATCAAATATCTTTTCAGGACTGAGAAAGTAATCCTTGTCATCAAAGAAAATGAAGCCGAAAATACGCCACATATCATTCTGCAGGTTGGGATAGAAGAAATCCATACTCCAGCGTTTCTTCTGCGGAGGAAAACTACCCAGCATCAGCAAGACTGCATTCTCCGGAAGAAAGGGCTCCAGCGGATGATGCTCCACTCCTGAAAGCAAATGCTCGTCCAACGTCATGCTTTTGGTTTAGGTTCCTTCTTAGCCAGCAATACGATGTTATAGACATATTCCGTCATCCAGCTTTCAGAATAACCCAGCGCATGCTGATACTGACGAATGTTTCCGCAAGTCTTACGTACGCCATCATCCTTCCAGTCTACTTTTGTCAGAATGTCGTGTACGGCTTTTTCCGTCATGTTACGAAGCATCTTCTTAAATACTCCCGGCATACGGAACTTCCATTGCATCAAGTTGCCGATTACCATCATCAAATCCTGGCTGAATCCCTGGAACATGAAAAGATAGTTCTTTATATCGTTCACATTGCGGCAGTTGCGCTTGATAGAACCATCAATCTCCTTGAAGAAAGTTTCAGGCAGACCATAAATATCCATCAGCATCTTGCGGCAGCGTGTACGCTCTGCGATACCAAGTTTGTTATTCTGCGTAGGAACTTTCAATGTGCGTTTGAATACAGCCAAATCCGGCAGGAAGTTAATGTTACTGATACCCAGCTGAGCTGCCATTACTGCCTGATAGTACACACGAATCAGCGTCATGAAGTCTTCCATTCCGCCCACACGTACCGTTTCATCAGCACCTTCTGCTGTTTTCTTGCCTAATAGTTTTGAAAATATACTCATACTTGTACTTTTTATTGTTTTTTGATTTGCAAAGATACGAAAATAGTTACCAACATTCTAAATCCTGCTCAATATCTTTCATCTGCTCTTTGTGAAAGACTGGACTTTTGATGCCTTTCCGCTTCTGTGCCAAGTAATCATCGAGCAAGCGAAAAGCATATTTGCCAAGCAAGAATATTGCAATCAGGTTGCAAATGGACATTAAAGCCATAGTAACATCAGCCAAGTTCCATACTAGATTCAGACTTGCCAATGAGCCAAACAAAACCATCCCTCCAACCAACATGCGGTATAAAACTACCGGCCACTGTCGAGAGGTGAAAAAGCGGATATTAGCTTCTCCGTAATAATAGTTTCCTAAAATGCTGCTGTATGCGAAAAAAAGAGTAGCAATGGCAACGTAGATGCCTCCAATATTACCAACCTCACTGGTCAGCGCCGCTTGGGTCAACTGAATACCATCCAGGCCACTACCAACATAATCCTCACCGAACAAAATGATAAAAGCTGTACAGGAACAAATAAGCAGAGTATCTGTAAACACCCCCAGTGCCTGAATAAATCCTTGTTTAGCGGGATGGGTTACATGAGCCGTTGCCGCAGCATTGGGGGCAGATCCCATACCAGCCTCATTGCTGAAAAGTCCCCGTTTAATCCCTTGCATCAGAGCCGTTCCTATTCCGCCACCAACGGCCTGATGCCAGCCAAAAGCATTACCGACAATTTGTTCAACAACTGCTGGAATACGGTCAATGTTAGCCAATACAACAAACAAAGCCAATGCAATATAACCGACAGCCATGACAGGAACAATGACACTACTGATGGCAGCAATACGATGTACACCTCCAAAAATGATGACAAGGGTTAATACCGAAATGACAATTCCTGAGTTCAAAGGCTCTATAGAAAAAGCACTTTGCAAGGCAGCACTCATGGTATTACTTTGCACCGAATTGAATGCAAGACCAAACGTGACTGTAATCAGTACAGCAAAAAGTACTCCCATCCAACGTTTCTTCAATCCACGCTCCATGTAATAGGCAGGGCCTCCGACATAGGAATGCTTTCCTTTGACTTTAAAAAGTTGGGCTAACGTAGATTCCACAAAGGCACTGCTGGAACCCAGTAGCGCAATAATCCACATCCAGAAAATCGCTCCTGGCCCACCTACCGTAAGGGCCGTTGCCACACCAGCCAGATTGCCGGTTCCAACACGGCTTGCCAGCGAAATGGTAAAAGCCTGAAAAGAAGAGATATGTTTCTCGTGTCCGTTTATCTTAGCAGTCGAATCACCCAGTAACCGGATCATCTCACCCAACATACGGAACTGTACGAAACGGGTCTTAACACTGAACCAGATGGCACATCCCAGCAACATGATTATCAGGACATAAGTCCACAAGACATAGTTGGCTTCATTTATGATATTCGTGAATAGCTCCATGAAATTTATTAATCAGATTTGAGTTTAAAATAAAATGTATGCTCTCTGAATACCGGTTCCACCAGGTCAAAACGAATAAAATCTGCCAGCAAGCCAACCACCAGCTTCCGCGGAAGCCTTGAAAGCCTAACACACTTATTCAACGTCAATTCACCGTGCTGCCCCACCAGGTTTAATATAGACTGTTCTTTCTCTGTATAAGTCACTACCACTTCTTCTTTATTGTGAAACCACACGTTCAAGTGGACCGGAGTGGCCAAGATTGTTTCATCTTTAATGCGCAAGTAAGCCTTGGGCCGATTGTCTTCATCGAGGGCATAGACAGGCTTCTCCTTGCTTTCAGGAACATAAACCTCCAGCACATCTTTTCCTTCCACCTTATATAATCGGTTATCAAGCTGTAGGGCAGGCTTACAATACATTGTAGCTGCAGCTTCTATCATGTAAAGCTCCTCTTCCGAACGTATTCCTGCTATTTTCCCGTTATCTTTTACTCCTATAAGCAACCTTCCCCCTCCGGTATTGGCAAAAGCCGACAAGCTCTTCGCTATTTTCCGGGCATCGGAAATGGCAAACTTGAAATCCTGATGCACATGTTCACCTTCAGTAATGAGTTGTTGTATATAATCCGCGTCTGTAGTCTGTTTCATTACCGGAACAACTCAATCACAATGTTTATGCGTCATGATGTCGAGCACCAGCTTGTCGGTCTCGTTCATGCCTTCAGAACCGATTTTCGTCAGATTACGGATACTGAAATCCACATTGTCTTCAATAATACCTTCTACTGAAGTCACACACTTTCCTTCCATGGCCAGGATGGCAGAGAACACAGCGGTAGATACCCCACTGGTCAATTTCAAAGCACAGCTTGGCTTGGCTCCGTCGCAAATCATACCTGTCAGATTAGCAATCATGTTCTGCACGGCATAAGCTACCTGCTTATACTCCCCTCCCATCAGGTAAGTAATTCCGCAGCTGCTTCCTGTAGCCGCCACGACACAACCACACAAAGCCGACAGACGTCCCAAATTCTGCTTGATGTAAATAGCTGTCAGATGACTAAGCACCAAGGCACGAATCAGTTCTTCTTCTGTCTTATGATTCTCTTCCGCAAAAACTACGACCGGAAGCGTGGCAGCAATTCCCTGGTTTCCACTACCAGAATTACTCATCACCGGAATCATGGCTCCTGCCATACGGGCATCACATGCAGCAGATGTGTACGAAAGAATATGTGTGAATGTATTGCTTCCCATGATGCTCTGTTCGCTGCGGCTACCCTGCAAGGTTTTTCCCAGCTCATGTCCGTAATTTCCTTTAAACGAACGTTCCGCTGCTTGTAAATTCAGACGTTTGGCCTCCAGAATAAAACGAATCTCATCCAGCGGAGTTGTAGTAGCAAAGTCGTACACTTTGCTCAGGTTCAATTCCACCTCTTCTGTATCAGCTTCAGCTCCTGCCTTGGTTCTATAATCGAATAAAACCTGACCGTTTCGCTCTGCATACACAAAGTTTGTATGCCCTCCGCTGATAATAGCCGTAGCCTCATCTCCACCGGCCGAACAAACCACTTCAATATACAGTTTCTCTTCGATACCGTCCTTCAGTTCTATCTTAATGCCTTGACCGGCTATCATCTGTTTTCCTTCTTCCACACTCTCGGGAGTGATGTCTTTCAGAACTTCCAGTCCATATTCCGACTTACCCTTCAAGGCCCCCAGTGCAATGGCAATTGGCAAACCAATCATGCCCGTACCGGGAATACCTACTCCCATGGCATTTTTCAAAATGTTAGCACTCAGACGTGCGGTAATCGTCTCCGGACACTTCCCCAATACTTCCGTAGCCTTGGCCACGCAAAGAGCCACAGCCACCGGTTCCGTACAACCGATGGCTGGGACCACCTCCCGCTGAATGAGTGCGATGATACGCTCTCTTTCTGCTTGTGCAATCATACTGATTATTTTTTATAGTTCTTCAATCCTGTTTGCAGGAATTCCACATATTTCTGAATATCCTCATCGTACGAATAAGACTTGTTCAACGGCATTCCCTCATTGTCGAGCAACACATAGAAAGGTTGTGCGTTAGCTCCGAACTTGGAGCGCTGCAAGTAGCTCCACTTATCGCCTACCGTACGCAATGTACGTTCCGTACCGTTTTCCATCACCTTCACCGGTTCTGGCAATTTGGTCTTTTCATCCACATACAGCGTAATCAGCACGTAGTCTTCGTTCAACAGCTTGCTTACTGTAGGATCTGTCCATACAGCCAGTTCCATCTTACGGCAGTTCACACAACCATAGCCTGTGAAGTCAATCATCACCGGTTTTCCTTGCTGACGGGCATATTCCATTCCGGCATCAAAGTCATTGAACTTCGCATGCACTTCATTCTTATATAAATTGAAATCCTGTGTCTGCATAGGAGGAGCAAAAGCGCTCACAGCCTTCAACGGAGCACCCCACAAGCCCGGTACCATATATACGGCAAACGCCAGAGAAGCAAGTGCCATAAAGAAACGGGGCACACTTACCTTTGTGTCGTCATCATCGTGCGGGAATTTGATTTTTCCCAGCAGATACATACCCAGCAACGCAAAAATCACAATCCACAATGCCAAGAAGGTTTCACGATCCAACAGACGCCAACCGTAAGCCAAATCGGCTACAGAAAGGAACTTCAAAGCGAATGCCAGTTCCAGGAATCCCAGTGTCACTTTGATGACATTCATCCAGCCTCCCGATTTCGGCATGGACTTCAGCCATGACGGGAAGAGTGCAAACAGGGTGAACGGCAAAGCCAACGCAATGGCAAATCCCAGCATTCCGATGGCCGGTGCCACGATACTTTCAGAAGTAGATACTTCTACCAGCAAGAAACCAATAATCGGACCGGTGCAAGAGAAAGAAACCAGTGACAGCGTGAAAGCCATCAGGAAAATACTCAACAATCCGGTAGTCTGTTCAGCCTTGCTGTCTACCGCATTGCTCCACTTCGACGGAAGGGTAATTTCAAATGCCCCAAAGAAAGAAGCGGCAAAAACCACCAGCATCAGGAAGAACAAGATATTAAAGACCGCACTTGTAGACAAGTCATTCAAGGCACTAGCACCGAAAATCAATGTAATGGCCAAACCTAAAGTAACATAAATCACTACGATAGAAGCACCATACGTCCAGGCATCCCGAATACCTTTCCGTTTATCCTTGGTACGTTTCAGGAAGAAACTTACCGTCATCGGAATAATCGGCCATACACAAGGAGTAAACAAAGCCAGCAGTCCGCCTACAAATCCGGCAAAAAAGATATAAATCCATGAATGAGACTCATTGTTCACGTTTTCACCGAATGAGCTTAATTCCTTAATAACCGGTTTCCAGTAGTCAGCAGCTTCGCCCGCAGCCGTATCTTCACCAATGCGAAGCGGAACCAAATCCACCGATGCCGTATCTGCTAACATCAGGTCCTCTGTCGTTGCCACCACTTCTTCAGCCGTTTGCTTTCCAGCAGCTTCCCCTTTGAAAGAAAACTCTACATTAGTAGGAGGCAAACAGTTTTCGTCATTACAAGCACCATATTGCAGATAACCGCTCACTTCATATTTTCCACCTTTCAACTTGATTTTCTGCACAAAGGTAGCCGTACCTTCAAAGAAACGAACCTGCATTCCGAATATCGGGTCCATCTTGTCAATTTCCTTACCGGCAGGTTTCAGTTTTCCAACCACCTCTGCCCCTTCAAGCTTATCCGTATTAAAAGTAGCCGAAATAGGACCTCCTTCAGGCAGGTCGGTAGAATATACATGCCATCCTTTTTCCATTTTTCCGGTAAATACAATTTCCACCTCATCGGCAGAAACCGATTTCCATTCAGTCTTAAACTTTACCGGTTCCTGTATCTGAGCCAGTACCGGCAAGCATAAAATGGCCATGAAAAGCCAGCTAAGTAGAATCTTCTTACTCATAAATATACCTTAGATGATGTAATAAAACTATATTCTGTAAAAAAAGCAGGGCAAAGATAATCATTTTTCTTACTATAATGTAGGACGCTTTACGATTCACGAACGTTTTTTATTTTTAATACGACAATTTCTACTTTCGGAATTTCCCTCTTTTAGTTTATCATAGAGTATCCAAATAAATTTTTCCTCTTTTGTTTGCAAAATAAAAAATAATCCCTACCTTTGCACCGCCTTTGAAAAACAAGGCAACTCTCAAAAGAGCTTTGGAGAGGTGGCAGAGTGGTCGATTGCGGCGGTCTTGAAAACCGTTGTACCGCGAGGTACCCGGGGTTCGAATCCCTGTCTCTCCGCAAGATACTGAAAATCAGTAAATTTAAAAGGCTACACCCAGTTTTACACATCACAATGTAAAACTGGGTGTTTTATTTTTCATATACTCTTACCGTTTGCACGATTCAGAAACAAATCGTATCTTTGAATCAGAGTTTTAATCAAGCAAATACCTTGTATTTACCTCAAATTATCTATATCATGAAAATGAATCATTATGTAAAATGCGTAACCGCCGGCATTGTGTGTTCACTAATGTACGGCAATGTATGCGCACAAGACACATTCGACCTGTCTTCCCAGCGCTCGGAGAAGCAAGATGTACGGGCTGTTCCTGGGAAAAAAGTAGACCACAAAGGACTTATCCTGAACCCGCAGCCTCATCAGATTGTGACGATGGCCGGAAAAACATGCGACCTTTCTCAGGGTATCAACCTGAAAGACAAGCAGAATAAATTTTCAGGTTACCTTGATTTCCTTTCCCCGAACAAGAAAGGAGTTAAACTAACCATCGATTTCGGACAGAAAGCTGCCAGCAAGGCCAATGTAAAAGCTGTATCGGGTGCTTATGCCCTTGTTGTCAATGAGAAAGGAATCACCATCACGGGATTTGACGAACGCGGTGCTTTCTACGGCATACAAACCTTGAAGCAACTGGTGAAAAGTCCGGTTTCTTCCGACAGTGCTCTTCCCTTTGTAGAAATAAACGATTATCCCGACCTGCCTAACCGTGGAGTAGTGGAAGGTTTCTATGGTACTCCGTGGTCGCACGAGGTACGTCTGTCGCTCATTGATTTCTACGGAAAGTTCAAGATGAATTCTTATTTATACGGTCCGAAAGACGACCCTTATCACAGCTGTCCGAACTGGCGACTGCCTTATCCGGAGAAAGAGGCTCAGCACATCAAGGAACTGGTGAATGCCTGCAACCGCAACTACGTGGATTTTGTATGGGCCATCCATCCGGGACAGGACATCAAGTGGAACGAGGAAGATTATCAGAACCTGATTAACAAGTTTAACTGGATGTATGACTTAGGGGTACGTCATTTTGCCATCTTCTTTGACGATATTTCCGGAGAGGGTACCAACCCGCTGAAGCAGACAGAACTGCTCAACCGATTGACAGAAGAGTTTGTGAAGGTGAAAGGCGATGTTTCTCCGCTTACGGTCTGCCCTACCGATTACTCCAAACTTTGGGCGAACCCGACCGAGAAAGGTAGTCTGGCCATCTACGGAAAAACGCTTAATCCTGAAATCAAGGTGTTCTGGACGGGCGACGTGGTGTGCAGCGACCTGACACCCGAAACACTCGACTTCATCAACTCACGCATCAAGCGTCCGGCTTATTACTGGTGGAACTATCCGGTGACCGACTACATTCGCAACTTCCTGCTTCAGGGTCCGGTGTACGGACTGGATACCAGTCTCACAGCTAATGAAACCTGCGGCATTGTGAGCAACCCGATGGAGCACGGGGAAGCCTCCAAGCTGGCTTTATACGGAGTGGCCGATTATACCTGGAACATTGCCGACTACAATGCCATCGACAACTGGGAACGCGGACTGGCGGAACTGGTTCCGGAAGCAACCGATGCCTACCGCACCTTTGCCATCCATTCCAGTGATACCGAAAACGGATACCGCCGGGATGAGTCATGGGAAACCCAAACTTTCCGTATAGCCGACTGGACAGACGAAGCGGCTAACGCACTGGAAGAAGAATTCAAGAAAGTAGAAAGTGCACCGGCACGTCTGGAAAGCAATTGCAAGAATGCAGCCCTGATTAACGAGCTCCGCCCCTGGCTGACAGAGTTCGGTAAATTAGGTACACGCGGCAAGCAAGCCATCGAACTGGCACGTATCTACCGTTCAGGTAAAGACGATGCGCTGTTCTGGGAAAAATACATACAGAATATCATGACTCCCGAAGACCGGAGAAACTACGAAGCTCATAAATCGGGTACGCTGAAACTTCAGCCGTTCTATGAGAATGCCATGGATGACATGGCACACGAGTACCTGAAAAAGCTGTCGGGCAAGGTACCAACTGACTACAGAGGTATCGGTTCTTTCAGCAGTGCGCATACCGTACAAACCAAGCTGATGTTCGACAATGATTCTACTACTTTCTATACCTCGGGAATTGCTCAGAAAGCGAACGACTGGATTGGTGTAGACCTGCGCGACGTGCGTGATGTGACAGAAATCTCGATTCTTCAGGGAAGAAATTCCAAGGATGATGTGGACTATTTCGACCATGCCATCGTGGAATGCTCGGCAGATGGAAGAACTTGGAAGGCACTGACCGGAGAACTCGATAAGCAATACATCATCCACTGGCAGGGAGCTCCGGAAAAGGCACGCTACGTACGCCTGAAACGACTGGATTCCAAACGCACCAACTATGCATCTGTCCGCTCGTTCGACGTCAATCCGCTGCGTCCGGAAAACATGGGATTCTCACTTGAAGCGGACAATCTGGACAAGGCCATCTATGCTTTCGACAACAACCTGGCGACTTCTTACAAGAGCACCAAGTCACTGACTTTCGGAGTAAAGGAAAATGTCAAGGCATATACCTTGCTCATGAACCGCATGTCTGCCCCGTTGAAGTGCATCCAACTGGACAAGAAGGGCAAGGTCATATCAGAAACCATGATTGAAACTGCTTTTGCAAGAATCGAACTAGCCAACAAGAACGTAACCAAGATTCGTTTGGAGGGAGCTGCGGAAGTATTTGAAATTGTGGCAATTGACTAAGCTGAAAACAGACATAAAAAAACGCCTTTACGTTTCTTCTAAAACGCTTCGACGTTTGAAACCAAACGCAAGGACGTTTTAGGTAAAACGCAAGGGCGTTTAAAAGCAAACGCAAGGACATTTTGAGTGAAACGTCCTTGCGTTTTTTTATGCCTTATTTTATTACCCGGAAATATTCCGGTTTGCGGGGTTTTGCCGGAGCCGACTCTCCATCAGGATAACCCAAAGAAAGGGCACCGATTCCCATCAATCCTTCCGGAAGCCCCCACTCTTCCATCAGCTGCTTGCCTTCTTCCGTAGCAAACATTTCCCGTTCGCGGTGAATCCAACAGCTGCCCAGTCCTAAAGCATGAGCGGCCAGCATCATATTTTCGAGTACGCAACTTCCGTCCTGCACCGGATTGTTGGCCAGCGAGGGCGCAAACACCAGCACGTAGGTAGGCGCATCGTAATAAGGATTCGAAGTCACTCCCATAATCTCGGCATTCATTTTTGCCAGCCGGGCAAGCACTTCCTTCTTCTGCACTGCCACAATGTAGGGCGACTGCATGCCGCGTGAGGTCGGCGCATAAGTACCGGCTTCGAGTACGGCTTTCAACTCTTCATCCGTAATCTGCTCCGGTTTATATTTACGGCAGCTACGGCGTGTTTCAATTACTTTCAAAAAATCATTTTCCATATTGTCACTCTTATTTTTATTCTTAATATTACATTCCTTTTTTATAATCTGCCCTACCGCCGTTTTTTGGACAACAGGGTTTGTACAATAGTCTGCATAAGGTAAGTGCGAACGTCTGTATTCTCCACACATTCCAAAGGGAATCCCAACACAAAAGTACGATAATCTTCTCCACGATAAACCGTACCGCTACCGTAATTTCCATTGGTATAGGCAAACGCAGAGTAAGCTCCTTCCACCGGCATCACACACTCCATGGATGGAACAGCGTAAATGCTTTCATTAGCTCCGCCCTGAATACGGAAGCTTGTACCGGCTCCCTTCACCGGAGCGGAAGAAAGGTTGCTGAAACGACCTCCGTACGTGCATTTCAACACGTTCTTGCCGAAATCGTCTTTCTGCAAATTCTCTCCCCACTTCGAACCGCTGACCAGCAAACGGCCTCCCTGACGGCAATAACCGGCCAGTGCTTCTCGCATGGAAGCAGAAAAGGTCTTGGCATCGGCACCACAAATCAAATCGACCATGTCATAGTGAGTCAAATCGGTACTTCCACTTTCCAGGGTTTCATCGCTGCATGACACGAACGAATAGCGTCCAGCACGCTGAATGGCCTTGCCATGTACGAATACATAATCACGGGTATTGCCTGCAATCAGTCTTCCTTCCAAGACATCATCACTTACTCCCAGTCCGTCGCCCGTTTCCAGTCCGGCTTTGTCGCGGTTGAATCCCTGCTGGTATCCGCAATAAGCAGGGGTCTGTCCGTCGGGAATTCCCGGATCGGCTTTCAGGTCGAACCCTTGCAACAAAGCAGAGTTGACTTCTGCCGGTCCCGATGTGGCATCGAATCCGTTGACGATAAGCAGGGTACCTTTACTTCTCTTGGCCTTATAGGCAGACAGAACTTCGGAAGGGAAACTCTCTCCTCCCCGGTTCACTGCCGTCACCTTGAAGCTGTAGACCAGTCCCGGCTCCACTTTCACCGTATATTCCGGCTTGCGCACATATACCCCGTTATCGAATCCTCCGTAACCGATACGAGTATAGACAATGTATCCCTGCGGCTTGGCAGTGGGGTCCATCACATCTTCCACCGGATTCCAGTTCAGCGTAAAGGTATTTTTCTTCTTTCCTTCACGGATGGCAAAGTGATTCACCGGAAGCGGCTGCACCACATAGTCCGTACCGTGCATGGTAGAAAGATACTTCAGCACGGACTTATACACAGAGCGTCCCACCGTAAACTTGAAATCCGGATTATGTCCCCACTTCATATCGGCAAAATTCTGGTGTGAGAGCAGTTCCAGAATCATGGAAGGCACAGCCGGCAGACGGGTTTCACTGTAGTTCCGATTCCACATGCTTCGTCGGGCCCACTGCACGCCAAAACGGGAAGAGATGTCACGCTGTAATCCGGTCAGTACCATGTCGGTCAGATCGCGCGAAGCATAACGGGATACGCCACTGTTCAGCTTTCCATCATTGAAATCTGTGGTATAGATACCCAGCGAACCCACCAGTTCATCATCGGTCTTGAATCCGGCATCACTATGCAGACCCAGTGTCATTTCAAACGGTACCTTCAGTCCTTTTTCCGTCGGATTGTATACTGAACCGCCACTCAGGTAATTCACCGTCAACGAGCGGGCATTGATGTCGTCCGTATAATCATTCTTTCCTTCACTCTTGCTGTATACCGGATAAGGCATTCCGGCCCACTGTGCCCAGTAGCGCGCTCCTTCCAAGTAACGGGGTACTCCGCTCACTTGTCCGCCCCGCACAATGTTTCCCATACCGCCACCAAAACGGACCGCATCGGCACATACCACTCCTTTCTGAGAACTTTCGTTACTCAGCACCACCATGCCATAGTCGTTCCGGCCTTTATCGAATTCAAAGGTACCCAGATATACCCAGGTCCCCCCTCCCATCTGCTGGTTGACCTTAAATTCCGTCACCCCGCCGTTATGGAACACCAGGTACTTGGCATCCGACACACTCTCCGGCAGGGTCTGATAACTTACGTACACTGCGTATTTCCCTTTTTCCGGAATATCAGGAATCCACTCGGCAAAGGCTTTTTCAGGCTGCCCCTGAGTAGGAATAAAGCGGGCGGTACCGTCTGTAAACGGGTTATAGTTGTCGGGATACTGCTGGTATTTCTGGGCAAAACCCGGTTTATCGGTATCTTGCCAGCGGTATTTTTTATCTTCCACTTCCAGATAATGACTGCCTTTTGTGCAGGTATTGTTGTCCACAATCACTTCATGACGCTGCCAGTCGCGCTCACGTGGCGTAAAGACCACTGCCCCCGCATTCTCCAGCATCGGAATCAGGTAAGGCACCACGAACGACTGCGTAAACAGATCTTCCGTAGTACAGAACAGTCTGGGCCGCTGCCAGCGCCACTCATTCCGCTCGTTCCGGTACACCTTGCCATGGCTTTGCCACAAGGCTATATGCCGTCCCTCCAGTCCCCGGCTGACTTCATACGGACGTGACACATTCGTCACCCACGGATTTCCCTTCGCCTCCAGCTTGCCATACAGACGCGTCTTGTCCTGTTTCTTGCGATACGCATTAGGCACCAGGTCTTCAATGAGTTTGCCGTCGGCATACACCTGCAAGGTATAATAATTCACCGGTCCCGGTAGCGACTGCTTCAACAAACGGTAGATGGCCGACACATTTTCTTCCGTAAACGGCTGATAGCCAAAAGCCGGATTGGCATACACACGCAATACCTTCTTCTCGTGCTCCACCTCAAAACGTTCCAGCTTGCACTTACCGATACGGGCATACGAAGTCTCATAACTGGTAAAAAAATCTTTCAGACGTTGCTCTGTGGTCTGTTCCAGACTTTGTCCGAACACCGCCCCTGCCAGGCAAAGAAAACCCAGCAGCAAAATAGCAAATTTATTCATATACATTCTATAGGGTTGCCACAAAGGTACAAAATATCACAGATTCTTGTTCATCCAAATAAAAAAAGCCGTCCGGCATCTTTCGGATACCGGACGGCCAATGCATTTATTTTCGACTGACTTTTATCAGTTGTTTTCCGGACGAAGTTTACGTACGGTTACTGCAGTCTGCCACATTTCGCTTTCACGCAATGCTTTCAATTCTGCATTCAGTTTTTCACGATAGTCAGGCTGAGAGTTGCTGTCGATAGAAATCTGAGCTTCGTTTCCTGACTTCACGCTTTGATACAATTTCTGTACAACCGGTTTAATAGCATCGTGGAACGGGCCCATCCAGTCAAGTGCACCACGCTGTGCAGTAGTAGAGCAGTTAGCATACATCCAGTCCATACCGTTCTTTGCAAACAGCGGCATCAATGACTGAGTCAGCTCTTCAACTGTTTCATTGAATGCTTCCGACGGAGTATGTCCGTTTTCGCGAAGTACTTCATACTGTGCCAGCAGCAATCCCTGGATAGCTCCCATCAAAGAACCACGTTCACCAGTCAAGTCTGAAGTAGCTTCACGCTGGAAAGTAGTTTCAAACAAATAGCCAGAACCGATACCGATACCCAATGCGATGGTACGTTCGTATGCCTTACCCGTAGCATCCTGGTAGATAGCATAAGAAGAGTTCAAGCCACGACCTTCCAGGAACATGGTACGCAAAGAAGTACCTGAACCTTTCGGAGCTACCATGATTACATCTACATCTGTCGGAGGAACTACGCCTGTACGGTCATTCCAAGTGATAGCAAAACCGTGAGAGAAGTACAATGCTTTTCCTGCAGTCAGACAAGGTTTGATAGTAGGCCATACAGAAATCACAGCTGCATCCGACAACAAACACATAATTATAGTAGCTTTCTGGCAAGCTTCTTCAATGCTGAACAAAGTTTCTCCTGGTACCCATCCGTCAGCCACAGCTTTGTCGTAGGTCTTACCCTGACGCTGTCCGACAATGACGTTGAAACCGTTGTCACGCAGGTTCAAAGACTGACCCGGTCCCTGTACACCGTAACCGATAACAGCAATGGTTTCGTCTTTCAATACTTCACGTGCTTTTTCCAATGGAAACTCTTCGCGGGTCATTACATTTTCAATAACTCCGCCAAAATTCATTTGTGCCATAATTTTCTTACAATCTTTTTACGCAGCCTGAAGCTGCTAGTTGTTAGTATAATGTTAATCTCTAAAAATCACTTTACTCCGGACTACGACCTCCGAGCCGTTTTTCTTCACCTCTACATCGTATTCGTTTTCGCCCGTCTGCTCCCGATAGAAACTCAAGGTATCTCCGTAATAGCTTTCGGCCACATAGGCCATCTCAAACCGACGAATACGCTTTTCACGGAACATTTCCATAGGGAACAAATCCAGAATATGCTCGATGTACTTGATGCTGTTCACGTGGCCGTTCAAGTCAATGTCACTGTATTTCACCTGACATTCGCCCACCAGCTCCGGATGACTCACCTTGATGCGTCCGGGTTTATCAATCGGACAGTCCTTCACGCACACATAGTCTACTATCGACCCGCCGTGCAGTGTCAGCAAATCGGCCGGCTTGCGGGTTTCCATACTGATCATGGCCCATATCGAACGGGCATAACCGATGGCTTTTCCGTCTTTATCCAGGATGGCAAAATTTCGGTCCGTAAACAGACGGTACACATTTTCCACCCACGTCTGTATGGAGAAACTTTCGTATGCGCGAGGCATATCCTCCAGTTCAATTGCCAGTCGGGAAAGTACCCACGTGTAATGATTCTCATTCAGCGTGGCAATACCAAATCCTCTGTCGGCTGCATGAAACCCGGCGCAGTTCAGCAAATGGTTGCCCAACACGCCTATGGTCAGCCGTTCCATAAAATCCACATGGAACGGTTCGGCTACAAACCGGTAAGTTCCAACTTTACTGTCCTCTGTCATATCTCAATCTTTTTGATTCTGATACCGTTCTTCGCGGTGTGCCAGGTACTCATTCACCCGTTCAAAGCAACTTGTCGAAACGGCAATACGTCCGGAGCGTACAAACTGCAACACACAGTTCAGCTGTTTCAGTTCCTGATACAACGACGTGATGTCATCGCTCATTCCCACCATTTCCACAATTGAAAAAGTAGGATTTACCTCTACAATATGGGCGCTGTAACGACGAATCACCTTCGAAGCTTCCGGATTGGCCTGAAACTCCGGAGTAGCAACCTTGTACATGGCTACTTCACGCTGGAAAATCTCCTTATCCGTGAAATAATGCGCCTGAATCACGTCTATCTTCTTCTCGATTTGTGTCACCACCTTATCTATCACATCTGGAGTAGTCCAGCAAGTAATGGTGTATTTGTGCACTCCCTTTATGGAAGAAGCCGACACATTCAGACTTTCAATGTTTATCTGACGACGGGTAAACACAGCCGTAATCTGATTCAATATACCGGCAATGTTTTCCGAATGAACGATGATTGTATATAAAGTCTTGTTGCTATTCATAATTCACCTCCTTCTCCTCTCAACATTCCATTAACATATAGTTGACCGAACTTCCCGGAGGAGTCATCGGCAACACGTTTCCTTCTTCTACCACACAAACCTCCAACAGGAAAGGACCGTCGGTCGACAACATTTCCTGAATGCCGTCGTTCAGTTCCTCACGGCTCATCACTCTTCGTGAAGCAATTCCATAAGCCGAAGCAATCTGCATGTAATCCGGATTCATCATCGGAGTAAAGGAATAACGGCGATTGAAGAACATAGCCTGCCACTGACGTACATTACCCAGGTAATTGTTGTTCATCAATATAATCTTGACCGGAGACTTCTGTTCCATCACCGTGCCCAGTTCCTGCATGGTCATCTGCAAACCTCCGTCACCCATAAAGGCACACACCGTACGGTCCGGACGACCGAATGTTGCCCCAATGGCAGCCGGAAGACAGAAACCCATGGTTCCCATACCACCGGAAGTAACGATACTGCGAGGTTTCGTGAATTTGAAATAACGGCAGGCCATCATCTGGTTCTGACCTACATCGGTCACCAGAATCGCTTCATTATTAGTAGCCTCGCTGACAGCATTCACCACTTCACCCATATTAATGGGTCCTTCTTTCGGGAATACTTCTTTTTCGATTACCTGATTGAATTCCTTCTCCTCGTATGGCTTGAAGCTTGCAATCCATTCCTCGTGTTTCTGCGGCTGAATCAATTCAGTAAGTAAAGACAAGGTACGTTTGCAGTTTCCGAGCACCGGTACATCTACTGCCACATTCTTTCCGATTTCCGAAGGGTCTACATCCAGATGAATTATTTTGGCCTGTTTGGCGTAGGTTTCCAGTTTTCCCGTCACACGGTCATCGAAACGCATACCTACGGCAATCAGCACATCACATTCGTTGGTCTTTACATTCGGTCCTAAATTACCGTGCATACCCAGCATACCTTTATTCAAGCGGTGATTGCTTGGCAAAGCTGACAAACCCAGCAAGGTACATCCACACGGAATATCTGCTTTTTCTACAAAATTCTGCAACTCTTTCTGAGCATTACCCAATTCTACTCCCTGGCCAACCAGCACCAACGGACGTTTGGCCGCATTGATTAAGGCAACCGCCTCAGCCACTGCCGTAGAATCAGTTTCAGGATCCGGGTCATAACTGCGAATGAAATCGACGTTTACCGGCTCATAATCCGTCATGTCCACCTGTGCATTCTTGGCAAAGTCGAGTACCACCGGTCCCGGACGTCCACTACGTGCGATATAGAACGCACGAGCCACTGCCCAAGCCACATCCTCCGCACGGCGAATCTGGTAGCTCCATTTGGAAATCGGCTGCGTCACGCCCACCAGGTCAACTTCCTGAAAGGCATCCGTACCCAACAACCCGGCTCCCACCTGACCGGCAATCACCACAATCGGTGTACTGTCAATCATGGCATCGGCTATTCCTGTAATGGTATTGGTAGCCCCCGGACCACTTGTCACCAGGCAAACACCCACTTCTCCCGATACACGGGCAAAACCTTGAGCTGCATGTGCAGCCCCTTGTTCATGACGAACCAGAATGTGATTCAATCTGTCGCGATGGTCATACAACGCATCGAATACCGGCATGATAGCTCCTCCTGGATAGCCGAAAAGCGTCTTCACGACTTCATGCTCCAAAGAGCGCATCAATGCTTCCGAACCTGATATTTTTTCTTTACTCATAAGCCTCTCTTTATTCTACGATTCTCACTCCACCTTTATCTGCTGAACTCACCATGCTGGCGTATGCCTTCAGTGCCTTCGAAACTTTCCGGTCGCGTGTCACCGGTGTCATCGGGCGCTGAGCCAGTTCTTCATCCGAGAGCTTCACATTGATAGAGCGGTTAGGAATATCTATTTCAATGATGTCACCATCTACAATCTTACCAATATTACCTCCGGCAGCTGCTTCCGGAGAAATATGTCCGATACTCAGTCCGGAAGTTCCTCCACTGAAACGTCCGTCGGTAATCAGCGCACATTCTTTACCCAAATGTTTGGATTTAATATAAGAGGTAGGATACAACATCTCCTGCATACCCGGACCACCTTTCGGACCTTCGTGAGTAATGACTACCACATCACCGCTCACAACCTTACCTCCCAAGATTCCCTCGCAGGCAGCTTCCTGCGAATCAAACACCTTGGCTGGTCCGGAGAACTTCCAGATGCTTTCATCCACTCCGGCTGTTTTTACCACACAGCCATCCTGTGCGATGTTTCCTTTCAATACAGCCAAGCCACCATCCTTGCTGTACGCATGCTGCAAGTCGCGGATGCATCCGTTGGCACGGTCAGTATCCAGTTCCTTATAAGTAGCATTCTGTGCGCCTAACTGAATACAGAACTTACCGCCCGGTGCACTTGAATAAATGCGCTGTGCCTCTGCATCCACCTCCGGTACACAAACAGCATATTTTGCAATAGCTTCCGCCAGTGTCGTACCGTCTACACGGCGAACCGTAGTATCCAGCAATCCGCCTTTGGCCAGCTCACCCAAAATGTTCAGGATACCTCCGGCACGGTTCACATCCTGAATATGGTACTTCTGTGTATTGGGAGCCACCTTGCAAAGACAAGGCACCCGACGTGACAACATATCAATGTCATCCATCTTGAAATCCACCTCCGCTTCGTGAGCCACAGCCAGCAGGTGAAGCACCGTATTGGTAGAACCACCCATGGCAATGTCGAGCGTCATGGCATTCAGGAAAGCCTGACGAGTGGCGATACTGCGTGGCAGCACACTGTCGTCTCCTTCCTCATAATATTTATACGCATTCTTTACAATCAATGCGGCTGCATCCTTGAACAACTGCTTACGGTTAGCATGAGTTGCCAAGATGGTACCATTTCCCGGAAGTGCCAGACCGATAGCCTCATTCAGGCAGTTCATAGAGTTGGCTGTAAACATACCCGAACAACTTCCGCATCCCGGGCAAGCATGACGTTCAATTTCAGCTACGTCTTCATCTCTCACCGTCGAATCGGCCGACTTAATCATGGCATCAATCAAATCCAGATGCTGTCCGCCCCACTCTCCGGCCTCCATCGGTCCGCCAGACACGAACACAGTCGGAATATTCAGACGCATGGACGCCATCAGCATCCCCGGAGTAATCTTGTCACAATTGGAGATACACACCATCGCATCTGCCTTGTGTGCATTCACCATATATTCTATGCTGTCGGCGATGATGTCGCGCGAAGGCAAAGAATACAACATCCCGTCATGCCCCATCGCGATTCCGTCGTCGATGGCAATGGTATTAAATTCTGCCGCAAAGCATCCCAGCTTCTCAATTTCTGCCTTGACCTGCTGACCGATTTCATGCAGGTGAGTATGCCCCGGTACAAATTGTGTAAAAGAATTCACGATGGCGATAATCGGTTTTCCCATCATTTCCTTTTTCATTCCATTGGCCACCCACAATGCTCTGGCACCTGCCATGCGGCGACCTTCCGTGCTCATCGAACTACGTAACTGATGTTTCATTTTCCTCACTCTTTAATTAAAAAGCCTCTCTCATCGTCTGGTGAGAAAGGCTTTCCATATTATCACAACTGCATGATTACATACACGAAACCTTCTCACCTCTTGGTGCCACGACCACGACGCGAATAATATGCAGGACTGCCAGGTTTACCAATGTATTCAGTGTAATCATATCTGTCTTCTCTCGTTTTTTGTTTACAGATGCAAAGGTAAAGGGTTTTTTGTAACACGCAAATAAAATGACACTTTTTTTTCAAATAAATTATTATTCGTAAGAAACTCCGCATTTTTGTTGTCAGTTTATCATCTTCATATTTTCATATACAACGCATAAATTTAGGCAGATTCATCTCTGTAAAACTTCTGAATCTAAGTCTTTTCATCCTATTGTTCTCCCCCATCCCAACGTCTATTTATTTAAGAATATATCTTGATATACCTTATTTTATTTCATTTAAAGATTCCAATTCTTATTCTTTTTTAATATCTACGCGTTTTTTAGAAAAAACATTTGGATATTGATGTTTTTTTATATCTTTGCCACCAATTAAAATTCAACTTTAAAAACAACTAAAGCTATGAAACATTTTGGAAAAATGATTGTTGGTGCTTGCACCGTTTTAACCTTAACTTGTACACCTGCTCAACTGCTTGCTCAAAGCCTTTCACCTTCCACTCAGTGGGAATGGAATAAAGGTACCATCGTAATAAAATCCCCGGAACGTCCAGCCGGACAGGAGTCTGTCATCGGTCTGACTGTACCTAAAATGAATGTCGTACGCGTAGGCTTCGTAGGACTGGGAATGCGTGGTCCGGGAGCAGTGGAACGTTTTACTCACATTGCCGGAACTAAAATCGTAGCTTTGTGTGACTATGAAAAAGAACGTGCAGAAAAATGCCAGAAATACCTGCAGAAAGCTTGTCTTCCTGAAGCAGCTGTGTATTCAGGCGCAGAAGGATATAAAGCACTCTGCGAACGCGAAGACATTGACCTGGTATACATTGCAGCCGACTGGGATCACCACTTCCCGATTGCCAAGTATGCCATGGAGCATGGAAAGAACGTAGCCATCGAAGTTCCTTCGGCTATGAATCTGGAACAGTGCTGGGAACTTATCAACCTGTCTGAAACTACTCGCAAGCACTGCATGATTCTGGAAAACTGCTGCTATGACTGGTTCGAAATGAACACCCTGAACATGGCACAGCAGGGAGTATTCGGAGAAGTACTCCGCGCACAAGGAGCCTACATCCACAACTTGGATGATTTCTGGCCTTACTACTGGAAAAACGGAAAAGAAGACAAACTGGGATGGCGCTTGCGTTACAACAAAGAAAACCGTGGCGACGTATATGCAACTCACGGCCTTGGCCCTGTAGCTCAGGCATTGAACATTCACCGTGGTGACCGTATGACTACCCTGGTAGCAATGGATACAAAATCTGTACACGGAAAAGCATTGGTAGAAAAAGCAACCGGCGAACCTTGCGATGAATTCCGCAACGGTGACCACACTACTACACTTATCCGCACAGAAAACGGTAAAGTAATCGAAATCCAGCATGATGTCATGAATCCTCAACCTTACAACCGTCTGTATCAGCTGACAGGAACAAAAGGATTTGCTAACAAATACCCGGTAGAAGGATATGCCGTAGACGCAGATCAGATGAAAGCTTCTGGCGTACAGCCGAAAGTAGACAACCTGAGTTCTCACTCATTCCTTCCGGAAAAAGAAATGGAAGCACTGGTCAACAAATACCAGCATCCTATCTTGAAGAAATACGGTGAAATGGCAAAAGAAGTAGGCGGACACGGTGGTATGGACTTCATCATGGACAGCCGTATGGTATACTGTCTGCAGAACGGTCTGCCATTGGATATGGACGTATACGACTTGGCTGAATGGTGTGCACTGGCCGAACTGGGAGCTATCTCTATGGACAACGGATGTGCAGCTGTAGCCTTCCCCGACTTTACTCGCGGACACTGGAATGACGTGAAAGGCTTCCACCATGCATTTGCCACTCCGGAAGATGAAGCTGCTGCCGAACTGGCTGCTGAAACTGCTACCCTTTCACTCAAAGCACAGGGTATGAAGGAATGGTTGGCAAAATCAAAGAAAGCTGAAGTATCAAAAGAAGAAGCTGAAGCACGCGTAAAACAACTTTCTGATCAGTTGGAAAAGACTCAGAAGAAAGCTAACGGTGCAGAAAGCAAGGAACTGAAAGATGCCGTAAAACAAGCAGAAAAAATGCTGAAGCAAGCTCAAAAAATGCTGAAATAATCATATTTTACCAAAGGTATTAGTTCCCTATATACCTAAAAAAACAATAGGTTGTCTAAAGACAACCTATTGTTTTTACTACTATTTACCAAATAAAGGAGTTATCTTAATAGTGAATATTCCACCTTTAGGATAAACCTTATAATCATTAAAAATTCCTCGACAAGTACATCCAACCCCACTTGTTTCATAATCAAAATTAAATGTCACTCCTGCTATTTTCTTGAGTTGAAATGGATACCAAGCCTTGCTAAGGTTCTCTGTTGTATAAGGATAAGCATTAAAATTAAACAATTTATCACTTTCCCAACGCAACCCAACTTTATCCTTATTTGTAATTTCAACCCATCGGTTATCTGTTCTCAGAGCACAATCCTGAGGTATCAGGTATGGTTCAAACATCTTATCTACGGTATTCCTATATTTTGAGACCATAGAACCGGTTTTTCTATCAGGATAATTTTCATACGGACCTCGTCCATACCATTCTATATTTCTTAAATCATCTGTCAATTCCATCTGTACCCCAAGCCGAGGAAGGAACAAAGGCATTTTACCCTGGGTAGAAATTTGATGCTCCAGCAAGATTTCTCCAGTAGAATAAACTTTATAGTGATATTTATTTATAAAACCATTTATAGCAAGGCCCTCGATATATAAATCCTGTTTTTCCTTTTGTCCACTTCCGCCACACAATCTTATATCTTTTACAAATACATGCACAACTCCATTTGCCACATAAGCATCAATCTGCACAGGATTTACTTGAAACAATTTATCTATACCTAATGAATAAAATTCAGAAACCATCCTCCAGCCTTGTCCAATCTTCCAGTTGACTGATTTTGCGGTATGTGCATTCCAGTCATCCAACTGATTTGCCAATGGAGCTCTCCATACGTTCAGTTCTATACCTTTCTTAAACAACTCCTTTCCATCCAATTTAGCAGAAAACATCACGCCGGTCCTTTTATTCCAACTATACTCAAAGCATCCATATTTTACCACAATTGTAGAGTCATTTTCCTTTAATGCTTTACTATCTATTTCCCTATTACATTCAATGGCAATGTCGCGTATCGGATGAGTGTACAAATCAATTTGTGAACATGCAACCTCAAAACCTTTATCAGCCCAAAGTGTATTTTCTTTTAACGAAGATATGATAAACAAGCGAACCTCAGAATTTTTTATATCTATATTATCAGAAATAGTAAAAGGCACCTCAACAAGTGCATTCTGAGACGGAGGAATATCTAAATTCAACTTACCCTGCGAAATTTTTTCACCATCTACCTCAACGACCCACTTATGATTATAAACAGAAGCATTTAAGAATGAATTTCTATTATATATTCTTATTTTCCGGTCTTTTAAGGAATATAACTCACATTGTATAGGTCTCGTACTATGTTTAAACTGCCACATTTCGGGCTGTACCTTTCTATCCGGCCATATACAGCCATAGGTTCTTGCTCCTATACCATAACTATAAAATCTTCCTTCTTCATAATATTCATCAAAGCCAAGACATAAAACGGAACTTTTATATTGCTCATCCGAATATATATCACCTAAAGATAATGGATATGAAGAAATCACCACTTTGTCAATTAATGCATTACACAAATATCCATTTATTTCCTGTCCCTCCAACTCTGCATTTCTTCCGATATTTATTGGATAAGGGAAGTTCATTATCGCATTATTTCCAACATGTTTATCAGAAATATGCTTATCAACTATTACAGACATCACCCCATCATGATAAACAGCCAATACATCATGCCAATTATCCCACCAATCATCAGGTAATGCAATTTTTAATTCATGACGTTTATCCGTATAAATATAAAAAATCAGACTGTCTTCCAGCTGCCTCAGCCCAAATTGATTATTCCCTTTTGATATAAAATAATTTGAAGCATTTTTCAAACGACGAGGTTTTACAGAGCAGTAAAGAGATAAGGATTTTGAAGTAATATCCGTACAAGAATCCTGATATATTTCCACCCATTGGTCTTGCCCGTTTAAATCTAAACATTTTCTTCCATCCACATTTCTTATTTTTGCATTTCCCATAATATGAGCCAATACATCATGAACAGAAAAGTCTTTTACTCTCTTTACCTTCTCCTCCAAACCAGGAGAAACAAAATCCCATATTGCTCCTCCCAACATTCTTGGATAGCGATAAAAATTCTCCCAATACTCGTCCATAGCTCCACCACCATTACCGGCAACCGACAAGTATTCATCTAAAAAAGAAGGACGAACATCCGACTTCATATCTAAAATACCGGGAATTCCAATCCGAACCTCATGTTCAAGAGGAAAAGGATAACGAGGCCCTATTATGTCTTCTGCATAATGAGAAAATGCATTTCCTCCATACATCCAGCTCCGCATTGTATCATATTTCTTACCTTCTTCTATTGCATGAGCAATATTTACACCTTCACCACTTTCATTTCCTGCACTCCAAAACAATACACAAGGATAGTTCCGGTCCCGAAGAACCATTGCACGTACACGTTCACGATACATCTGTTCATACGAAGGATCATTCGAAAGATACTCTGTAGCATGAGCTTCAGTCCCGGCTTCATCTATAATATATAATCCATATTCATTGGCCAATTGCAAATAGCGGTTCGTTGGAGGATAATGAGATGTACGAACTGTATTAAAATTGAATTTTTTCAACAATTCCATATCCGTCCTAATGGTAGCCTCATTCACCCAATGTCCTAACTGAGGATGCTGCATATGGCTATTTACCGCATTCAATTTAATAGCACGGCCATTTAAATAAAACACGCCATCTTTTATTTCTGTTTCTTTAAAACCAATTTTTTGAGTCACTACATCAATTACACGCCCCTTTGAGTCCTTAATATCCAACTTCATATCATAAAGTACAGGCGTTTCAGCTGTCCATTTTGAAGGATTTTTTACCATTCCCTCTAATGTTATTACTTCCTCAGCCTCATCTGGTTCCAACTTTTCCCAAGAAGTAAGTGTAGTTATTTTTTTCCCATTATTATCAAATAACACCGCACTGATGTTGACAGCAGATACATTATTTTTTCCATACTTCTTTAAATCAACATTTACCCTTAAAGCAGCATCCACATAATCCGCATCTAAATCAGTCACAACATGCCAATCAAAAATTCTCAGTTTAGGAGTCGAATAAACAGTTACATCATCAAAAATTCCCGCAAGTCTCCAATAATCCTGATCCTCCAAATAATAACCATCACTAAATTTAGTCACTACTACCGTAATTTGATTACGTCCCTTTTTTAAATAATCTGTGATATTATATTCAGCAGGCTCATGTGCCCCCTCATTAAATCCCACCTGCTTACCATTTATCCATATAAAAGAAGCACTTGCTACTTTTTCCATTCTCAGAAAAATTTCTCTTCCTCTCCAAGAATCAGGAATTACAAAATCTCTTCTATAACACCCAGTCGGATTATATTCCTTCGGCACAAACGGTGGATTAGGATAAAAAGACAAAGACATATTTCGAAACTTCCTGTCACCATATCCCTCCATTTCCCAATTGGAAGGTACGGTAATCTGCGAAAAATCCTTATCTGAAAATTCGGTCTTATAACAATCGGAAGGTAATCCTTCCGGATTATCATACAGAGCAAATTTCCATTTCCCATTTAATGAAATAGATGTTTCGGGAATATAATAAGTTCTATGTGGCTCCTGTCCAAGTTCAAAAACAGCGGGATTTTCTATAAAATGATATATACTGTCTATAAAACTATTATTTGCATAAATCCCATTATACAAAAACACGAACAACCCTAATAATACAATTCTCATACTTCTACTTTTTACTCATAAATTCATAAATTTTACCAGCCTGCGTACAAATATCATATTCATAAACCTTTTTTAATTCGGGATACTCAGGTTCTATTTCATCACTGACAATTGGTGTTAATATATCCTTCTCTTTAAAGCAGATATTATCATTTCCTCCTTTAGCGATTTCCATTCCAGCTCCAGAAAGAGTCCAATAAGACCGTATTCTTAATTTACCTCCAATACGTGATTTAATCCGGATTTTTTCAGGCCTCCGATTCTTCCATTTTATATCCACTTCAAAACCACCTCTTGCCATCAGTCCTTTGATTTCACCATTTATCCATACATCAGGAAGTGCAGGCAACACATGCACAGCTCCATCATGACTTTGCAAGAGCATTTCGGCAACTCCTGCTGTGAATCCCCAGTTTCCGTCAATTTGGAAAGGAGGATGAGCATCTAATAAATTAGGATACAGACGACCATCGGGAAACTCTTTTGATTTACTATCATCAGGTAATATCTTTATCAGGTTTTTAATAATATGAAAAGAATGATTTCCATCCAACAGACGCGCCCACAAACAAATCTTCCAACCAATAGACCAACCTGTAGCCTCATCTCCACGCTGCAACATGGTATTTTTCATCGCCTCAAACAGAATCGGAGTTCTATATGGAGAAATCTGGTTACTTGGAAACAATCCATAAGCATGAGATATATGCCGATGTTTACTTTGAGGATCATCCACATCTTCCAGCCATTCTTGTAATTGATTAAATTTACCAACCTGCATAGGAGGAAGCAAACTCAAAGTTTTTCGAATAGAATCTTGATATGATTTATTCACATCCAAAAGCATTGAAGCATCTAAAGCATTATTCAACACATCAAATACAATCTGATTGTCCATAGTACAACCTGCTACAATTGATGAATTATTTGTATTCTCTCCTTTAGGACTATGCTCGGGCGACATAGATGGAGCTAAAACTTTCCACTTATAATTAGGATGTGTAACTAATGTGCTTAAATAAAAATCAGCAGCACCTTTCAGAACAGGATAAACCTCTCTCAGATAAGATTTATCACCTGAATATAGAAACTTTTCCCACAAATGTGTAGACAGCCACCCTCCTCCATTAGGCCACATACCATAGAAAGCAACATCGACTGGTCCCGTCACTCTCCAAAGGTCTGTATTATGATGACACACCCATCCCTTTGCATCATACATCGTTTTTGCTGTAACTGCTCCCGTCACAGATAAATCCTTCACCATCTGAATCAAAGGCATATGAGTCTCAGGCAAATTAGTCACCTCCGATGGCCAATAATTCATTTGAGTATTAATGTTTACCGTATACTTGCTATCCCATGGGGGACTAAGCAGCTGATTCCATTTTCCTTGAAGATTTGCAGGCTGGCTACCGGGCTGAGAGGATGAGATCAATAAATAACGCCCATAATGAAACAACAAAGAAACAAAATCAGGATCCTTTCCTTCATGGAATTTTACCAGCCTTTCAGATGTTGCCAAATTTGAATAAGCGCCATCTTCGAGTGTTAATTTAACCCTATCAAATTGTTTCTTGTACAATGACACATGCTCACGATAAACGTCATTATACGTTTTAGCTAATACAGAATTCAAACGCTCTTCCACTTTAAGATTTTCATCACCTGACACATCATGATAATTAACAAAGTTTGTAGCCATTGATATGTACAACACAACACTAGATGCTTGTTCTATACACATCTTGTCGTTCTCATATCTTTGTACTCCATCAGTTTTTATCACAGTAGCAGCTTTCACACGAAGCTTGCCTTTTACTCCTTCATGAGAAAGATTTTTTCCGTACATAACAAGTTTACTTTCTTCATTAGCTACTTTATAATCAGGCAAGACTGAAGAATAATAAACTGACACACCTATAGCTTCAGGAATATCCGATGTAATTCGTACAATTATAGCTTTTTCATTCAATGGGGCGAATACTTCTCTTCTATAATTCACCCCATTCATCTTATATTGAGTCGTTGCTACCGCTCTACTCAAATCCAGTTCTCTGTAATAATCGGTAACATTTCCAGAATCTTTATGATTTATATATATACTACCTACCGGAAGATAAGGCATACCATTCATCCCTGTAAAAAAAGTACTATCAATCAAGCTTTGTGCTTCATCAGTCCTGTCATTAAAAATCAAAGTCCTTACATCATCAAGATACCTTAATGCTTTCGGATTATTATTCGCATACGGAGCACCTGCCCAGAAACTTTCTTCATTCAATTGTATTTCCTCAGAATTTACCCCACCGTATACCATAGCTCCCATATAAGCATTACCGACGGGCAATGCTTCAGCCCATTTTGTAGCAGGTTGCTCATACCATAATCTGAAAGAATTATTCCCCAATAAGGTTAATGGCCAAATCAGCATAAAAAAAACATATATGTACACTTTCATTGTTTAATTCAATTTTCAATTAGATATAAATAAAACTTTAGTAAATAATAATATAAATAGTACAATAGCAAGCAAGTGTTTCATAATACGAATTGATTCTTTAGGTCAATATTTTAATCTTTTATCAATTTACCTTATTCGTCAATATTTATATCGTCACACCACTCTATTGAAGGTACATTATCATTAAACACAATCGGCAACCATATATATCTAGACTGCTTTAAATTTGTTTTATTCCATTGATCAAACATGGCCAAATAGCAATCATCCTTTCCATTTACCTTTAACACATAAGTAACCTGAGCACCGAAACTCTTATCTGCTCCCCCTCCAAAACACGGATTACCATAAAGTTGCCAATTTCCCAGCATCGAATCAGATAAAGCATAAGCAGAAGCATTAGGCACCCAACCAGTACATCCAGATGAAAGCATATAATACTTACCTTTCCTTTTAAAAATCGCGGGAGCTTCTCGATAACGATTTTCAAAAACTTTTATATAATTCCCTGTAGCTTTTGTATATGTACTATCCAATAAATGAATACAAATAGTACTATTATTATCTGATGAAGAAATCTGATAAGCTTTCCCATCATCATCCTTAAAAAGAGTCTGATCTCTGCTATCCATCCCATCAGGCTTCATAGAACCTAAATACTGAAAAGGTCCCACAGGAGAATCACTAACCGCAACCCCTGCATGAGCCTTGCCATAATCCGGACTATCTATATGCATCCACATCACAAACTGACGTGTGGTTTCATTGTAAATAACCTTAGGCCTTTCTATAATTTGCGAAGGACTTAAATCTATATTATTTTTTTCACTGACCGGCAACACACAACCTTCATATTTCCAATCTGTAAGATTTGTAGAGGAATAACAATTTACTCCTCTCGCATCTGTTCGCCAGCATTCCCAATGCTTTACTTCTTCATAAAGATAGGTAGAATCTCCTTTGTACTCACCATACCAATAATACACACCGTCATGGAACATTATTCCTCCTCCATGCGCATTAATCAAATTACCAGATGTGTCATACCAATGCAAAGCTACATTTGAATTCTGCCCTACCCCAGAAAAGCTTAAAACTGTAATGGCTGAAACGACAATTATTATAAATTTAAAATCTTTCATTTGACAAATTTAATTGAGCAGCTTCTTTTTCATCCGCATTAAAGCCTCTACATAATAATAGTCGGCATATGTAAGCGGAACATCCACCTCCGAATTCTGGTTATAAAACCCTACACTATGTTTTAATATAAAATTCCCATTAGTTCCAGGTTCAGCCAGATATTCTCCAGAAGACAGCGTACGAATCTGTTTCTCTGCAAAAGATAAAAGCTTCTTTCCATAAGAAAGTCCTACATAATCACTCAATTCTATAAGAGCAGAACAGATTATAGCAGCCGCAGATGCATCTCTTAAGGCATTCGGTATATCCTCAGCATCAAAGTCCCAGTAAGGTATACCATCATCCGGCATATTAGGATGAGATAATAGGTAATTTGAAATCTTAATAGCCTGATCCAGATATTTTACATTTTTTGTTTCTCTAAACATATAGGTATACCCATACAAGGCCCAAGCCTGTCCACGAGCCCATGAAGATTCATCGTTCAGTCCCTGCCAAGTCTCTTTACAATGGGGAGTCCCAGTAATCGTGTCATAAGAAACTACGTGGTAACAACTATAATCATCTCGAAAATGATTTTGCAAGGTCTTATCTGCATGATTTATTGCAATGTCTTTATAATAAACACTATCAGTTTCCCTACTAGCCCAAGTCAATAATTCCAGGTTCATCATATTGTCTATGATTACAGGGTATTGCCATCTTTCCTTATTAAAATCCCAGGACCTGATCAAGCCTATATTTTGTTTATATCTTGTAGACAAAGATTTTGCCCCATTCAGCAACACCGATTTATAAGAATTATCCCCCGTGATACGTAATCCATTTCCATAGCTGCAATAAAGCATAAAGCCGACATCATGATTGGTAGTTATATATTGCACTTTCTCCAGTCGGGCTGTATACTCTCTGGCATATTGTAAAAGTACCGTATCTTTGCTATTTTCATATAAATACCACAAGACTCCCGGATAAAATCCACTGCACCACCATTCATAATCTGAGGTCACAAGCTTTCCTTCTTTATCTATCGTACGGGGCAACCTGTCATTCCCCATCAGTTCCTTTCCCATCGCCTTTGCTGATACACTTGCCTGGTGAAGGCTGGTATCTATCACTTCCAATAAAGGTTTCTGTTCATGGTCGGCACACGCCAATAATATACCAGAAACAAAAGCACATAGTATATTCTGAAAATATTTCATACTGTCTTTATTAATTATGAGTTAATGACTGATCTTTCTTTATTTTTTTACCCGACCATCCTTTCAGGTTTGTCCACTCCGCATAAGGTCCTGTCCAAAATCTATTATCAGGAGATAATCCTAATGGGGCAAAAGCTGTCAACGAAAAATACAAACTGGCTGTAGAAATGTATCCTTCGGCAATTTCAGGCTGATACCCGCAAAAACCAAACCGAAGCCACCATTCTGATTGCTGCTTTTTATTTTCAGCTTTCTTATTCATAATTTCCTCGTATGTGCCATAAGTTTCTGATTGCGTAAACAGCCTTGTGTATACTTTTGTCAAAGCACATCTCACCTGTTCCGGAGTAATTTTATCTTGAGGAAGTTTCTCCAAAAGTGCCACTTGTCCCAATGCATTCAAGGCTCCACTACGATAAACCATAGAACGGCCAATAATTGGAAATGTTCCTTCGGGGCTAATCATCCTCTCCAGCTGAGTAGCATAACGCACATACCTTTTTGTCTCTTCCTCCAAAAAGCCTTTTCCTGCTATTTCCTCATCAAGATTATGCTGGCGTAAAATTGTCAGTATATCATACAACAGCGGATGTATCATCAAACTGTTATAATAATCATAATGAAAATCCTTTCCATCTCCATACCAGGAATCTCCTTTGTACCAAGCCTGATGTTCTTTTATCGCCAGTTTTATCGGCTCTAAATTACACTTTCCGGTTTTCTGCAAGATAAACGCCTCGATTACTGCAGGAAACAGAAGCCAGTTATTATAATATGGTTGAATCTTCACACACTCTTTTAGTTCCGTAATCAATCGATTCTGTGTTACTTTATCAAGTCGATTCCAAATCTGATTAGGGGCTCTCAAAAGCCCTTGTACCAACATCGCCGCATCAACTAGTGGCTGATGATGTTTTCTGAAATTCAGATAATCTGGTGATTTTGGATTCAAACCATTCGTTAATGCTTTTACCGCCATATCAATAAACTCAGCCCTGACTTTACCTTCCGCAGTCTCATCAGGTCCTAATTCCAGCCAAGGAGCAATACCATACATCGTACGTCCAAAAACTTCCAACAACATAACTTCGCTCAAGCGAGCACTGTCACCCTGATAGCGAAATTCCATCGGCATATTCTGACGTAGAGTCTGATTACTCAGATTCTCCAGCACAGGCCTTGCAGTTCTGGTCAATATATCCACCCAGATTTGTCTGTCCCTGGCCCCATCTTGCGCTGTAACTCCATTCACAAATAAATGTAGCAACAAAAATAAAAGCAGATGTTTTTTCATATCATTCATAAAAGATTATCAATATACTTTCAGGTTATCAAAATAGCAAGTCCCATAATCACATCCCAGTCCTGTCATTCCTTTTACAAAAGAAGAATCCTCTTTTTCCGTCAATAACCGACCATTTATAAATGCCTTTATATGGTTATCTTGAAATTGCATTTTCAAGTTCATCCATTTTCCTTCCGGCAGTTCCATCTTTCCAGAACTTAGTATCGTTCTTTGTCGTAAATCATACATTCCAAACCATAAAAGTTCAAGGAAGCAGTCTTCCGGACGTTCCAGCTTTACCAAATACTCAAACACCTTCCCTATCTGAGCTTTTCGCAGTTCATTCAAGTTCAGCAAATCTTTATATGTCAGTTGCAGGCTTTTTGAGGTATCATTAAATCCCGCTGCAATATCCGGCCATTCTTTCCGAAAATCCAAGTGTCCATTCAACAAAGAAGGTAATGTCTTTCCCAACTCCCATTTTCCGTCGCTGTACACTCTCAGCCAATAACTGTTAGGTTCAGTAGTAGTATGCTGATACATTCCATTCAAACGACCAAATAAAACAACATTCGTGCATGAATCTGTCAATTGCGCATCCATCTCTACCGTATAATCTTTCCAGCAAGTATCCCCGACAAAGGTATGTGGCTCCGGATTCACATGATACAACCACTCTATTCCCCTTTTGGCAATACTTTGTTTTAACACCTTATTTGTCTTATCAGTAACCTCATTCACCACTTCAAATACTCCTGCCTGATCACTAATATATTTAGGTTGCTTATAAGTTTCAGTTGACTCAAAATCTTCGGCATAAGGAAATGGGAAAGATGAAGTTGCAGGAATCTTTATTCTTGAATCACCTTTCTTTTGTCCTGTAGTAGTCGTCAACGTGTATATTCCTCCTGGTTCAAGCTCCAAAACCAGTTTCCCTCCTATATTCTTATATGTATCGACCTTATAAAAGCTATTATCCTTATCTGTTTTCCATAAAAACAATGTAGCAACACCTTTCACGGCTTGTAAATCCAACAAAACTTTATTTACATCTTTTGCATCCACAGTCTCCAAAATCACAGAAAAATCATTATTCTCCGGATTCATCAGCGTAACATAAGAAACCGATTTCTTTTCATCTACATATCCTGAAGCTGATTCACAAAATTTCCAGCCTGGTTCCGCAAACTGTGTATAATGAGCAATGGTCCATAAAGCTGGTTTTAACTGATAACATCCACTCCACGGTTCTCTGGCATTCATCAATCCTGATTCTGGAACAGGCAGGATATCATAATAAGCTCCTACCACACTCCAAACTACATGCTTTACAATCTTCCCGTCAATATATCCACGGTTAAATTTCTTAATAAGATGACATGCGGCATCCCACCATCCTCTCATAGTAGCACCTTCTTCACTTGCCCAGATAGGTTTTTCCGTAGTCATAGCATTTACCGAACTGCCATTCTGAGGATAATGTGTACCTATCACATCCACCGCATCCATCAAATCAGAATCACTATGCATCAAATCTGCAATCTTCCAAGTACAAACCTCATCTGCAGCGACAACTTTTGTAGACAACCCAGATTGACGGATACTCCACGCCAGATCCTTTATATACTCTACCTCAAAAGGAGTTTCATTCCATATTCCAGCATAATCGATTTCTAATCCATGTGCTTTCTTCGCACCTTTAATGAAATCGATAATATAATCAATATTGTCCTGAGAATAGAACTTTCCATTTCCAATCCAATAGGGAGCTCCCCACTGAAGCACATCTAATTTTATTTCCGCATTTCTTTTCTTTGCTTCTTTCATCAACCACCACTCATATCCTCGTGTATAGTCACTTTGACTTCCATCCCGATTATGACTAGGTTCAGTTCCGCAGGTTGAATTCACATCTCCCCCAATCTCCACTTTCAAATGATTCAAAGAAGCGCCATACTTCGGCTTGAATAAATAATCTAAAATCTGCGAACGATAAGGTTCTTCATAATCCGGTAATAATCTTGTAGACGCACCAGCGCTTAAGGCACCAATACCCTCATAAGTCCGTCCTAAATTTCTTTTACTAACGACTAATTTATTCTGCGCACTCAAAAAAAGCGGTATAAATAAAAATAATAGAAGATAGTTTTTCCTCATAAACCAAAATTCAATATACAAAAATCCCTCATATCCTAATAAATAGAATATGAGGGATTTATTACATTACAATTTTCTCATATCTATAGTTGCATTCTCTTTTCCATTGGTAAAGTCAACGGTTATCACATAAGTAGCTCCTTCTTCAAGAGTCACTTCATCAGCTAACTCAATATTACCTTTTTCTTTCAGCAAAGTCAAAGCTCCTTCCGTCAAAGATGAAGCAGTTTCTCCTCCCCATCCATCTTGATGGAAAAATTTAAAGCTCAAATAATCCATACGAATGCGAATTCCATACTCATTGCTAGTCTCAGGACCTGCGACACCTGTAAACTGATAAACTTTAGGTGAAATTTCAGCCATAGCATAAGCTTGTCCTGGGGTCCAACCAAACTGTGATTTCAATGAAGGTGAGCCGAGTCCCCATCCCATTATCCATAGCGTACCATGACAATCATCGTCTAATGTTACAATATCAGTTCTTTCAGCTGACATTAACTTAGAAGTAATATTGGCTGTCAGTTTATATTGACCATCTACAGGTAAAAATGTTACAATCTCATTTTCTGCATCCAGTTTGAAATAATCAGGATCCCAATACCACTCATCAAGATTGTTAAATCCAGTCAGCGGCAGTTCTTGGTTCTGAGTAAAAGAAGTTTCCAGTGTATAGATATCACTGCTTTGCATTTCCATCTGGCTTTCTCCAATAAATATTTTCTTTGGCTTTACAGGTTGCTGTCCTTTATATTCTACTGTAAGTACCGAGTTTTCTTTTCCTGCAGAAGCATCTACTGTAAACACATAAATACCATTTGGTTCGAGTGTCACTCCTTCTTTTAAAGCTAGATTTCCATTATCCGCTCCATTAACTTCCTTTCCTTCACCTACAAATACAAGATCACTATTAGTTGTTAATCTGCCATCTTTCAATTCTCCGCCCCATCTATCTTTGCAGTAGAAAAATTTGAAATCAATTTTATCAGTTTTAATATTTTCACCAGCAACTAGTGTAATCTGATAAACTTTATCACTAACCTTACTCATGCACAAAGAATTCTTCTCACCGAATCCAATAGGATTAGAAGAGAAAGACGGTTTTCCAAGATCTGTTCCTTTTACCCAAAGCATACCAGTTCCATCGTCCTGGAATTCAGGATAAGTATCCGCATCACCAGCAATTGCATCAACAATAAAACAGTTATATTGGAAACTAGCCGTAATCTTATATTCACCTACAGCTGACTGGAATTCCAACTCTCCATTGTCTGTCAATTTAAAGAAATCTGGATCAATATACCATTCGTCTATATTAGGAATACCTTCTACAGAAAGAGTCTGGCCTTTGCTAAAAGTACCTGTAACATAATAGTTGTTATTATCTACCATTATCATTTCCTTTCCGTCCAACTTCAACTGTACAAAAGGCGTTGCTTCATAAGTCAACGTATTGAAAGAAATGGCATATTTCCCGGCCTTTTCGCTTGAGAAATTAATTTCAGAAGTACTACCATGTGTGATACCTTCGCTAGTCCAACCAAAAGAAATTTCATTTCCATTTTCTCCGTATTTTGGAGCCTTAATATATCCCTTAACCTTCTGTGGAAATTTATTTTCCACCTCATACTGATACAGCCCCACTCTTTCCATTCTATATTCCGCATCTTCCGTTACCAATGTCAGATAAGGAAAATCAGGGCGCTTCAAAGCTAAATCTTGTTCCTTTTCTGTGGTCGTAAAATTGATATTCTGAAGTACATATTTCAATGTAGCAGTACCATCCTTTACATTAGGATAATAAGGAACATAAATTTTACCTGTATAATCTTGTCCACTCACCTTCGTTCTCAATACCGTTTCCGAAACCATGTCTTCTCCATAGTACAGCTGTGCTTTTAAAGTAGACAATGGAACCTCGTTGTCTGCCACATTTACTGTAAACGAAAGACTATCTCCAAAGAAAGCATCTGCTTCCACTTCATTACCAAGATTAATAGCCGGATTACCAGGAATCATATCTTCATCAGTACAAGATGAAAGTATGAATGCGGTAAACAAACTTGCATATATGAACTTATTGTATGACATAATACTCATTTTTTATTGCTTACTTTTTATTCCATTTATATGATACAGCTGATTTAGCAGGTACAGCATAAGTAAAATGACGTTCCCCATCATCTACTGTAATACTTAATTTCTCACTAGAGTCATTACATAACACAAGTGCGTATGACCCATCCACATTTTGGAAAGCTTCATAAGTCAAACCGTCTTTCTCATAACCATAAGAAGAAATTCTCTTAGCCCCTGGTTTAACTACTGAAGATAAATGCGCAATCACATAATAATGAGAGTTTCTTGTAATGGTTTTGTAATCGTCGTTACTAATATCCACAGCCCCAAAACAAGTCTGACATCCTCCGTCTCTATTGGGTCCTTTGTCTGTATCTAGCATCAGATTCCACACAATTACAGCTTTACAATAATTCCGAATCATAGTTAATCCTAATCTTTGCATATCACTCGTCAAGCGTGTACTTAGATTTCTTCCATCATTCCATTCACCAATAGAAGCTTCCGTAAATACTAGCTCTTTATCTGGTGCAGACGAATTAATATCCAACATTTCTTCTGGCTGGCCTCCATAGTCATGGTATGCAGCACCTGCAAAATATTGAGCAGCATTGGCATCAGCATACACTTTTAGGGGATACTTATTTTGATCTGCTTTTCCATCATAATTGAAGTTATGGTCAAATGCATAAATCTTGGTATCCAAACCAGCAGCACGCAATTTAGGACCTAGTGCATCTCTCACAAAAGCCTGCTCTTCACTCCACCACATTAACATAGAAGCCGAATTTCCTGGATTTAAAGGTTCATTTTGCGGAGTTACCGAATAAATATTTATCCCATGTTCCTTAAACGCAGTAATCCATTTCACAAAATATTCTGCATAATCCTGATAATAGTCTGGATTCAGATGACCACCAGTCCATGAATCATAAGGCACTTTAGTTCCTGGATCAGCCACCTTCATCCATTTAGGGCAAGTCCATGGAGTTCCCATGATTTTCAAATCAGGGTTGATGGCCAAAATTTCTTTTAATATAGGAATAATGTAATTCAACTCCTCATTCGTCAATGCAAAGTTCTCAATTCCCTTTGTATCACAGCATGTATATTCGCTCAATGAAAAATCAGAGCATCCGATAGATATACGGATATAACTAAATCCAAATCCATTCTTGTTATCGGGTGAAAATGTTTGAGTAAGGAAAGCCTTACGATCTGACTCATTCATCTTCAACAAATTATAACAAGAAGCTCCAGTTATTGCTGCACCAAATCCATCCAAAGTCTGAAAGCTTTCACCTGGATTTATATTGATAGTATAAGGAGAAAGATTATCTTTCTCACTATAACTCACTGACTTCCAGTCTAAGTCATAGGATTTATTAGAAGAAGAAATCAATACAGACACATCACCGGTCAAATCTGGTTCAGTATCATTTCCGCCAAAATTCAAATTCGATTCATTACTACATGCGGCCAAAGACAATACACCACATGACACAACTGATAATATATATTTTATATCCATAAATTCATTCTATTATAATTAATAACTTGGGTTCTGAGTTAAATTAGGATTCTGGTCTATTGCACTTTGAGGAATAGGAAATTTATAAGAATCCTTTGTATATACCATTTGTTGCAGATGACGACCTGTATCTGTTCTTGTTACTTCATTCATCACCGTTTCAAGTTTGTCCAAACGGCACAAATCAAAGAATCGTACCCCTTCGAATGCAAGTTCCAAACGGCGTTCATTCAAAAGCGCCTCAATCATCTGCTCTTTATTGTTTACTATCTCAACAGGCAAATCACTAATTCCCGCACGTTGTCTGATTCTATTGATAATGGCATAAGCACCTGGAAGATCATCCGTCATAATCAAAGCCTCAGCCTTCATCAACAAAATATCTGCATAACGCAATTTAATAATATTGCTCAACTGTGAACGGCATTTATACATAAACGGATATTCGGATGCAGGATAATAATTACTCCAACCACATTCATAATATACAATAGTTTCATTCTTTCGAATTACATCCCCTTCTTTATCATAGGCTTTTATCAAATCGCGTGACGGAGTTATCCATTTGGCCCATTGAAAATAAAAATCCCAATCAAGTACATCACGTCCAAACATCCAAGTCACCCAGTTCGCATTTCCAGGGAAATACTGCATTTCCAAAATCGATTCTTTGGTATTACGAGCCTTACAATCAGTTACAGCTTCATTCATTCCAAACAAATCACTAAAATCCTGCACCAAATCAATACCGTCTGCTGCAACCTCATCTGCATATTGTATAACTTTCTGGTAATCTCTCAGCGGTTTCTCTGCATACACCTTAGCCAACAAAGCCCGTGCTACAGTCTTACTCAGAATAGTTTTATTCGAAGAATTATTTTCAGGAGCATATTTCAATCCTTCCAATAAATCCTTCTCTATCTGAATATAAGCTTCTTCTTCAGTTCCTTGCTGAGGATAATACAGAGGATATACCTCCTCAATATTCTCAGATGTAATATCAGGAGCTACTTGGGTAATGATTGGAAAACGTCCCCAGAAACGCACCATATCAAACATATTCATAGCCCTGTATATCAATGCTTCGGACTTCCACTGATTTCTCTCTTCCTGACTAAATCCCGGATCAGGAACTGCATCTATATTACAAATTAACTTGTTAGCTACAGCTATACTTGCCAAGTAATCATTCCAGTCTCGCTCAACCACGTAAGCATTACCTGAAAAATCACCATAACAATTATCAGAATAAGATTCAGTAAACAAAAGATAATCCAAATACCATTTTTCCTGATTATCTCTCATTCTTTTATAAATACTCTCATACTGATTCAACGCTTCCTCTCGATTTTTAAACGCAATCTCACTTCCTTCTTCATCTGTAGAGCCAACCGTTACATCAGAATATTCAGAGATGGGATCATAATTTAAAGAACATGCATTCATCAAAGAAGCCAGAAGAACAAATCCTGCTATATTTAATTTATTTTTCCTCATATACAATACATTTTAAAATTCCACATTTACACCAAATACATAAGAACGGCTTTGAGGGTATGTCCCCCAGTCAATTCCCTGTACTGAACCACTATCGCCCCATTGGTTTACTTCCGGGTCCATACCTGAATAACTAGTCCATGTCAACAAATTCGTTGCTGTAAAATATGGTTGGATACGGCTCATACCTAACCTCTTCAACCACTTTCCGTCAAAATTATAAGAGAAAGTCAAATCTTTCAGGCGAAGATAACTGCCATCCTCTACAAAGTAAGTTGAATTCTTGATATTAAATCCAGCACGCGGTACATCAGTAATCTGTCCTGGAATCCTCCATCGATTAAGCACTCTAGTAGATTGATTTTTAGCATCATACATTCCTTCCGTTTCCATTCTGGAAGCATTGTACACATCATTTCCATAAGAACCTTGTAAAAGAATATTAAGTGAAAATCCTTTATAAGAGAATGTATTTGTCAAACCGAATGTAAAATCTGGATTAGGGTCTCCTATATAAGTTCGATCTGAATCTGTCACATTTCCGTCACCATTCAAATCCTTGTATATCAAATCACCAGTTTCCGGATCTACTCCCTCACTAATATATCCATAAAATCCACCTAATGGACGTCCTGGTTCATTTCTTACGACATTCTCACTTACTTTCTCACTCGTAGAAGCAGTAGTATAAATCTTTGTCAACTCCAACTCTGTCAAACGATTACGATTGAATGATATATTGAAATCGGTATCCCATGAGAATTCGCCTACAAAGTTTCTAGAATTAATTGTTATTTCAAGACCTTTATTTTCCATTTTACCTTCATTTCTTGAAATACTGTTTACAGCTGCAGCTCCACTAGGAAGTGTTACATACATCAGCATATCTTTTGTCTTTTTATAATAAAGATCCATGCTAAATGTCAATCTGTTTTTCAGAACTGTCAAATCAAGACCGATATTCGATTGAGTTGTTGTTTCCCATGTCAAGTCAGGAGTTCGTAGATTAGCCTGAGTCAAGATAGGAAGCGGATTTAGATTGTCTTCATGCCACCATTCCTGACGCTGAATATTATAACGTTGCAAATATGCATAATCACCCAAACCAGACTGATTACCAGTTTGTCCCCATCCGCCTCTCAGCTTAAGATCATCAATCCATTCTATGCCTTTCATAAATTTCTCAGATGAAATTCTCCATGCTGCAGAGAATGAAGGGAAAATTCCCCAGCGATGATCCGGATGCAATTTAGATGAACCATCGGCACGCATATTAACAGTCAACAAATATTTACTATCATAATTGTAAGAAAGTCTGCTAAAATAAGAAGATATAGCCCATGCTGAAGCAGAAGTTCCCGTACCATCCCAAGAAATCTTATTTGCTGCATTTAATGTTTGAATTTGATCATCATAATAGTGACTTCCACTCATGTAACTTTGAGACCAATAACTTTCTGTCCATGAAGAACCTAACATTACGCTCAATCCATGTTTTTTAAACTGTTTATCAAATGACAATACATTATCAAAAATAATTTGCGTATCCATAGAACGGTTATCCGAGCCTGTACCGTATGACTGACGTCCTACGGTTGTCTTCACAGGATCAAGGAAAGAGGTAGAATGGCTATACTTTCTATTCATTGATATGGTAGAAGTAAACTTCAACTCTGGCAAGAAGGTAATTGTGGCTTTTCCAGTAGCAATCAACCGATTATTGGAAGACTTATTATTTTCTGAACGAGCCATATTTTCCAACGGACTAGTAATATTGGCTCCATAAAAATTATTATTATACTGATTCGGATTTTCAGGATCCCATATTGGAGCATAAGTCGGTGTATTAATAATAGACAAAATCAATCCACCTCGATTAGCACCAGTTCCAGAAATAATCCCATTCCCAGAATAATCTGAATAAGATATATTAGCTCCTATATTTAACCAGCTATTAACCTGATTTTCAATATTACTTCTAAAATTATATCGTTTATAATAGGCCACATCAATTACGCCCTGTTCATCTACATAACCTGCTGACAAGAAGTATTTCAAGCGATCATTACCTCCACTCATTGATACCTGGTAATTCTGAGTTACGCCATTCTGATAGGTTTCATCAAACCAGTCAGTCTGATCTGTCAGATTTTCCGGCAACTGAATAATACCAATTTCATCCATCAACTCACGATACTGTTCCGTATTCAAGGAAGTTATTTTATTATTCACCTGTGTAATTCCCACATGTGCATTAAAAGCCACCTTAGGTTTTCCGCTAGCACCTTGTTTTGTAGTAATCATAATGACACCATTTGCAGCCAGAGAACCATAAATAGCTGCAGAAGATGCATCTTTTAAAATCTGCATTGTTTCAATGTCATTAGCAGAAAGGAAATTAATATCTGTCATCGGCACACCATCCACTACATACAACGGATTATTACTTCCGTTCATAGACGTTGTACCGCGAACACGTACTGAAAAACCAGCACCAGGCTGGCCATTAGGCTGCATGACAGACACACCGGCAGCCTTACCCTGCATAGCCTGAACAGCTGAAATTATTGGACGTTTCTCCAAATCTTTAGTAGAGACACTGGAAATAGCAGTCGTTACATCTTTACGTTTTACACTACCATAACCAATTACCACAACCTCATTCAAAACTTCTGAATCTTCTTCCAATACAATGGAAAGACGAGAAGAAGCCTTTACTTCTTGTGATTTAAACCCGACATAAGATACAATCAAATACGAACCTGATTTGACATTCAAAGAAAAATTACCATCCAAATCAGTTACTGTACCATTAGAGGTCCCTTTTTCCAAAATTGATACTCCAATCATTGGCTCATTGGAATTATCTACAACAATCCCTTTCACGGAAATATTCTGCGCTGAAACAGCAGAGAAAGATAGAAGCAATATTAATAACAAAAACAGATTGCTACATCTTTGAAACCATAGATACTTTATTTTTCCTATCATACAATAAAAATAGATGTTAGTTAACAAATTGTTTTTAATTCCTATTATCGATAATTGAATACAATGCAAATGTAATAATAGAAGATACCTAAAAAATACGCCAAACAAAAAAAGTGGATACAACGACAATACAAACACACGTAAAAAGTTATATATCAATAATTTATGGATAATCCCCAACTGTAAAAAGGGGAGATAAATACAGTCATCTACTAGCAAAAAAGAGGGGCATCGAAGTATAATTTGATGCCCCTCTCCTTTATTAGTATACAAAGAATTACAAACCAATTAATTTTACATTTTTTTCAAAATCCTCTCTATTCCCTTTCGAGCGATTCTTTATTTTAGCTCGATAATTATAAATAGTATTTACAGAGTAATGCAAAAATCCAGCGATCTTAGAACTATCCTCAATCCCCAACCTGATTAACGCAAAAATCCGAAGTTCTACTGTCAACAATTCACCTTTCTTAGGTATAATTTGTCCTTCCTCTACCAATAAAGCATTAAAATCCTGAATAAAATTAGGATACAGTTGAAGAAATGCATGGTCAAAATGCTGATACAATTCTTTTAAATCATTCTCTTTATTTTCAACAGACTTCAACTCACTTAAAACTTCATTTATCTTACCAGCGGAAATCTTTTTATATATACGCTTACGTTCAGTATCTAATTGATCAATATACAACGAACACATAGTCATAAAACGTCCCACGTATTCTTCTTTAACCCGATTGGATTCATTTAATGCGATGTTTAGATTGCTCAATTCAGTATTAACTTTGCTCAACTCTTTATTTGCACAAAGAAGCTCTTCATTCAATTCATTCAACTGAATATTGTTTTGTTTCAATACCCTTCTATGCCCCAATATTTTCTTATACTGCTTATAAATCACTAATATTAAAACAAGGAGCAAAAAGACCAAAATACTAATAAAGATAATATAGCTTTTTAAGCGTGTATTTTTTTCTTCCAACAAAGACTGATATGTGGCATCAATCATAGAAAGTACCTCAGAACTTTGCCAGCTTCTCAACCTGGCATTATAAAATGTAATAGCATCCCAAGAATACCTGATGTATTTATAAGCTCGGTTAATATCTCCATCCCGATATAAAGCTTCAGCCAGCATCCATAAAGACGCTTGATCATTAGTTGCCTGAGTTATATCTGAAATTGCAGATAAGGCAAGATACTGCTTCATTCTTTTTAAATCATTTTTGGCTCTATAATTCATCGCTCTATTATAAAGAGCTAATGAATATTCTGGTGTTCCCTTATTTATTCTCATAAAAATTTCATCGCTCACAGAAAGAGCTGAGTCTGCTTTAAAAGTATCTCTATACTTCGCTTCCTTCAGCGTAAGATACAAAAATGAACTTTTATCTATCACATGCAACAAAGAATCTTTATAAGAAGCTGATAAGGTATAATATTTTCTTGACATTTTTCTGCTATTTGTATAAAAGCCCATTTCACTATACACTTTCATATATGCTTCATAATATTCAGTCAAAAGTGCATCTGGAACATTCTCAGCAGAAATTTCTGACAATATATTTATTGATTCCGCATACATTCCTGTTGAACAAAACAAATAGCTTAACTTTATTTTAGACTGTAGAATATGATAATTATCTTTGTTTTCTTCTGCCCATTTTAATCCTCTTTCTATACATAAAAGAGCTGAATCACTCTTAAATCCATTATATTCATTATAAAGGAGCAAATTTGCAGAATAACGATCCTTATAACTTTTACCCTGCAATATCCGATTCTTTAAGTTGCTGATTCTTTCCTCTCTCTGTTCAATATAAACTTTATAGTCACCTACAACCACATCAAGCTCATTCAATAATGAATCCAAGCTAGCTGCATTCCCACCTACATAAATGAACGAAAACAATATTAAAACAAAACACCTTATTTCAAAACATATATCGTGTTTTTTCATACGTAAAGAATTATATAGAAACTATCTCTTATTCAAACTTTTATTAGATTCCGTTAAGCTCAAAACAAAAGTTATTTTACATTTTATATGTAAAAATAAGAATAAAAACACAAAGCCAATCTCATAAAATATTTTTTAACATATCATTTCTTTATGTTTCTACCCTCTTTTGAGCGTAACAAAAAAGGCCTCCATAAGGAGGCCCATATTAAAAGTCATTAATATATAAATACCTATTGCAACTCAAATTTTACTCTTCCTCTTATATCACTTGATGACGAACCTATTAAAACCTCAAATTTACCAGGCTCTACAACCCATTCATGACGTGTGTCATCAAAGAAACTCAACATATCTTTTTCAATCGTAAAATTTATTTCCTTTGTTTCCCCAGGATTCAACTCTACTTTATTAAAATCTTTCAATTCCTTTACAGGACGAGGTAACGAAGATTTTAAATCTGAAATATACAATTGCACGACCTCTGCTCCTTTTCTATTACCCACATTGGAAACAGGCACACTTATTTTCAGCTTTCCATCTACAGTCATTTGAGAATTACTTAGTTTTACTTTACCATATTTAAACTGAGTATAACTAAGCCCGTGACCAAATGTAAACAAAGGTTGTATTTTTTCTTTTTCATACCATCTATATCCCACAAATATTCCTTCACTATATTCTTCGTCCATAATCTGACTATCCATTCGTTTGACACCAGGATATGCATTCAGTTTATGAGCAGGCACATCATTTAAAGACATCGGGAAGGTAAATGGTAACTTACCTGATGGATTTACATCACCAGCTATGACAGAAGCCAATGCAGTTCCTGACTCACTACCCAGAAACCAGGCTTGTAAGATAGCAGGCACGTCATCCACCCACGGCATTGCCACTGCATTCCCAGAAATATTTACATAAACCAGATTTTTATTCACTTTAGCTAGAGCCTCTATCACACGATTTTGATTATAAGGTAATTCCAACTGTTTTCGGTCTGCATCTTCACAATCCTGCCCAGCACTTTTATTTAAACCACCCACAAATATTACGCAATCAACATGACCTGCAACTTTTACAGCTTCTGCCACCAGTTCTTCTTCCGACCGATTATCTTGAAGATTCTGACCAGTAACAACTCCGTTATACTCTCCCGAAGCATCACCAACATAGCCTCTTGCATAAACAACCTCTATACCCTCTTTAGAAAAACGATTTCGAATTCCTTCTAAAGGAGAAATCTCATATTTAGCCTTCAAAGAAGAACTACCTCCTCCTACAGTCATCATCTTGATTGCATTTTCTCCAATAACTGCAATCTTTTTTATTTGCTTTATATTCAAAGGCAACACATCACGCTCGTTCTTTAATAACACTATTCCCTCTTCACCGATTTTTCTGGCAGCTGCAAAATGTTCCGGACTACCGAACGAACCGTATGGCTTATCAGGATTCATTGAGGTTCTAAAAATTAACCGTAATACCCTACGAACTTTATCATCCAGTTCCTTAGTATCTACAGTTCCTGATTTAATCTTCTGCAAATAAGGAAAAGCCATATAATAATTATCATATGCATTGCTAGTACCATTCGACAAACCATTGGTCCAACTGCCAAACTCCAAATCCAAACCATTTTTAATAGACTGGTCTGTATCATGAACTCCTCCCCAATCACTTACAACAACACCATCAAATCCCCACTCCGATTTAAGAATATCGTTCAACAAATACTCATTATGACAACAATGCTGATTTTTGTACAAATTATAAGCCCCCATAATACTCCAGGCTTTTCCTTCTTGTACTGCAGCTTTAAATGCAGGAAGATAAATTTCATACAACGCACGATCACTTAAAATCACATTCGTTGTATGTCTGTTTACTTCATTGTTATTCAAAGCATAATGTTTTACACATGCAGCTACTCCATTACTTTGTACTCCTTTCACATAGGGAACTACCATTTTACTTGCCAAATAAGGGTCTTCCCCCATATATTCAAAGTTTCGACCATTCAACGGAGTTCTATAAATATTTACTCCAGGACCTAAAAGAATATTTTTATTTCGGTATCGTGCCTCTTCTCCGATGCTTTTCCCATATAGTAATGAAATTTCAGGATTCCAAGTGGCTGCTAAACAAGTTAAGGCAGGAAAAGCCGTACAAGAATCATTGGTCCATTTGGCTTGATCCCACTCATCCCACAACACTTCCGGACGTATACCATGAGGTCCATCCGTACACCAAACTTCTGGAATCCCTAAACGGGCTACCCCAGGTGAACTGAATTTAGATTGAGCATGAATAATAGCAATCTTTTCTTCTAAAGTCATACGACTCAGCGCATCTTCTACCCTTTCTTCTATAGGTCTGCTATTATCTAAATAAATAGCCTTCTGAGTATCTTCAGCATACAAGGACATAAAAGAAACAAGCCAACACAGACATGATACAATACGTTTTTTCATTTTCTTAGAAATAGTTATTTGAATGAATTTTTCAAATGCGAAAATACACGATTGATATTTATAAATAAAGCCATTATAGCTTATAAGTGGAATAAAAAAATCAATAATCAACTATTTTTCAACAAATTAAGTATATATCAATCTAAAGAAAAAGTGGATGCTATACCAAAAAGCAATGTATAAATCATCACAACTTGCTATAATCACAGTAATACACCTCAAAAAATAAAAGTTTGTATCTCATAATACTTACATAATGAGAAGCTTCATTCAGACTACTCTGCCTGCTAGTCCGCTATCATGCCTATTTCAGATGGAAATACCACTCCTATTTTATAAAGTTTACGATGCTCTGCTTCATACCCACACATAACCTCTTCCCTAATCTGACACCAGTCATTTCCGGACTGCTCCATCCAGTTTAAACTCAAATATATAGATAAACCCTGGAGTTCCCACAATATTTCTCCATAGAAATGCATCTGTCATTTTGTTCATTTTTTCTTCTCCAGGAAAGAAAATTCAACCCTCAGGTTTATCCTTGTATGTATCCTGCGAAGGAGAATGAGTTTAGAAAAATCAAGAAGAAATAGGATGTTACGCAAGAAAAGACAGGAGAAACCAACAAAGATATTTTATCCGCAAAAAGGGAATAAATAATTAAAACAAACGTCATTTGGTCACTTTAAAAATTTTTCTATTCCCGCTTGAAATAGAAAATAAAGTCTTCAAAAGTCTTCATTTTAAGGTCCGCGAAAAAGACATAAGTGCGTTTGATCCAAAGCTCCTAAGAGTTTTCAGAAAAACGCAAGGACGTTTTAGGCAAAACTCCTTTGCGTTTGACTCCGAACGCCAAAGCGATTTTTCCGGATTTTCATTTTTCATTCTCCCGTAACGACCGTTCCATTCCTATTCTACCCCTCTACAGATAGCTGTAGCGCAGGTAAGATTTTCAATTCCAAAAAGGCAGCTGCACGGATGGAACATTTTGTCTCAAACTACGGTTAGCAGATTTTCCGAATTCAATACTTTTTGTCAGCAATTATCCGTAACAAACAAGCATTTTAACAAAAAAAGAATGTCATTCCCGAAGCAAGAAAGACTCCTGAAAGCCTTTGCGGGAATGACATTCCTTATTTCATTCTATCTTTGGCGGCGCACTCACACGCCCGGCATCTTAAATACCCAAAGATTTCTTCACAGCATCTACTTTTTCTTTTGCATCAGCTACGGCACCTGCATAGCACTTCGGACAGTGCATTTCGCCCTTGATTTCCATGTAGAACTTAATCTTAGGTTCTGTTCCGGAAGGACGTACAGAAACTTTTGTACCGTCGGCTGTAAAGAACTGAAGTACGTTTGATGTTTCCGGCATATCCAGGTCTGTAGCTTTTCCAGTATTGTCGGTAGCCTTCAAAGTCTTGTAGTCTTTTACCAGTACCACTTCCGAACCACCTAATTCTTTCGGCGAGCATGCACGGAAGTTGTCCATCATGGCCTTGATTTCGTCAGCACCTGTCTTACCCGGTTTCACTACGTTGACTGTCACTTCCAGTGAGAAGCCGTATTCTACGTAGATTTCCATCAGCACGTCATACAAAGTCTTGCCCTGGTCTTTAGCCCATGCACAGATTTCAGCCAGCAATGAACATGCAGAAACGGCATCTTTATCACGTACGAAGTCTTCTGCCAGGAATCCGTAGCTTTCTTCACCGCCACCGATGTATTGTTCCTGACCTTCACGCAAACGGATTTCACGAGCAATCCATTTGAAGCCGGTGTAGCAGTCAAGCATCTTGATGTGGTTCTTGTCGGCTACCTTCTTAATCAGTTCCGTAGTAACGATGGTCTTCACGATGAATTCGTTGCCTTTCATCTTGCCCATAGCGATACGGTTCTTGATGATGTAGTACAAGAAAATCAAGCAAGTCTGGTTACCGTTGATCAATACCCATTCGCCCTTGCTGTCCTTGCAAGCCATACCTACACGGTCAGCATCCGGGTCGGAAGCCATCACAATGTCGGCATCGATTTCTTTTGCCAGCTTGATGGCCAATGTCAGTGCTTCTGCATTTTCCGGGTTCGGAGATACCACTGTAGGGAAGTCGCCGCTCTTCACCATCTGTTCGGCTACGCAATGTACGTTTTCAAAGCCCCACAATTTGAGTGACTGCGGAATCAACTTCATACCAGTACCGTGAATCGGAGTGTACACAATCTTCAGGTCTTTCTGACGCTGGATTACTTCCGGGTCGATAGACAATGTGTGTACCTGACGCAGGTATTCGTCGTCAATTTCCTTGCCTACAATCTGAATCAGTTCTTTGTTGCCCTGGAACTTGATTTCGCTTACACTGGTAATCTTGTTCACTTCGTCGATGATACCTTTATCATGCGGAGCCAGCACCTGTGCACCGTCTTCCCAGTATGCCTTGTAACCGTTGTATTCCTTCGGGTTGTGAGAAGCAGTGATATTGATACCGCTCTGGCAGCCCAGGTGACGGATGGCAAATGACATTTCCGGAGTAGGACGCATATCTTCGAACAAATATACCTTGATGCCGTTGGCAGTAAAGATGTCGGCAGAAATTTCTGCAAACTTACGGCTGTTGTTACGGCAGGCGTGACCTACCACTACTGAAATGTCTTTCTTTCCGGCAAAGCATTTGTTCAGGTAGTTAGCCAAGCCCTGAGTGGCAGCACCTACCGTGTAGATGTTCATTCTATTGGAACCAGCTCCCATGATACCACGCAAACCACCTGTTCCGAATTCCAGGTCTTTGTAAAACGCATCAATCAAATCGGTCTTATCCGGATTTTCAAGCATGGCTTTTACTTCGGCCTGTGTTTCGGCATCGTATGCTGCGGTCAACCACGTTTGAGCCTTCCTTGTACACTGTTTAATTAATTCATTGTTTTCCATGATTATAATGTTTAATAAATAATAAATCGTTCTATAAGAGACAGACAAAAATAAAAGATTCAAAGAAATTATCCTAATAAAAACCTTCGTATTTTTTAGAGTCAATCCAAAAAGATTGTAGCTTCAGGATTTCTTAATATCTTTGTAACCGCTTAACAAATACGAAAAATGAGACAAAAAATGATACTGGCACTGGTTTTGGGAGGAATGCTGTCTGCCCAGGCCCAGCACGTCCAGGAGAGCAAGTTCTGCTCTCCTTTTGATTTTCCGATTCTGCTCAGTGCCAATTTTGGAGAACTTCGTCCGAACCATTTTCACAACGGACTGGACATCAAGACACAAGGAGTTACAGGTAAACCGATTCACTGCATTGCTGACGGTTATGTGTCGCGCGTGGCAGTGCTACACGGAGGGTACGGACAGGCCATTTACGTGACGCATCCCAACGGACTGACTTCGGTGTATGGACATGTGATTTCATTTGCAAAAAATATACAGGCTTGCATACGCCAATATCAGTATGCACATGAAACGTTTGTGTGCGACCTGAAATTCCAGCCCGGGCAATTCCCGGTGAAGAAGGGAGACATCATTGCCCTGAGCGGTAATGAAGGGGCTTCGGCCGGACCTCACCTGCACCTGGAGCTGCGACGCACCGAAACGGGGGAATACATTGACCCGATGCCGTATTTCAAACATCTGCTGAAAGACAGCAAGGCACCTGTAGGCACCCTCATCGGTATTTATCCCATACAGGGGAAAGGAGTGGTCAACGGGTCCAGCCATAAGAAACTTCTCGCCATCGGCAACCTGAAACAGCCTGTACATGCATGGGGAGAGATTTATACCGGCATCAGCGCCAAAGATTACATGGACGGTACGTCGAATTTCTACGGGGTGCACTCAGTTACGCTGTATGTAGACTCCGTGCAGGTGTTCAACAGCACAACCGACAAGGTACTACCCGATGAAAACCGGATGATCAACGGCTTTACCGACTATGAGGAACTGACCCGCACCCGCCGGCTCATCATGCGTTCCTACAAGCTTCCGGGCAACCGGCTGCGACTGCTGCACACCAACGAGAACCGGGGAGCTGTGACCATCGACGAGGAAAGGGATTATCACTTCCGATATGTACTGGAAGACAACTTCGGAAATCGCAGGACCTATCAATTTATCGTAAAGGGTAAACGGCAGGATATTCCTGAATACAAGCCGGAAGCCAATGAAATGCTTTACTGGAACCGGACCAACGTTATTCAGAAACCAGGCATGGAACTGGTGGTGCCACGCTATTATGTGTACGAGGATGTTCCGCTCCGTACGGACATGCGGGGAGACAGTTCACGTATCGCCTTTGATTACATACTGGATGCTGGACGAACACCTATCCACAGCTACTGCGACTTGTCCATCGGCCTGCGCCACATGCCCGTGGCCGACACCACGAAATACTACATCGTGCAGAAAGCCGGAAAATGGCGAAGTTCCATGGGAGGAAAATACGCCAGCGGATGGATAAAGACACGCGTACGCTCACTCGGCACCTTCTCTGTGGACGTGGATACCATTGCTCCGCAAATCACTCCTATCGGTCAGGGCGGATGGCGCACCAGCCGAAATATCCGTTTCCGGATAAAGGATATGGAATCGGGCATCGGAAGCTACAAGGTATACATCGACGGCAAGTTCGTATTGTTTGGCCTGAAAAAAGGCATTTTAGTGATTCAGGACCAGGAGAAAGTAAAGAAAGGGGTATCGCACAAACTGGAAGTGACGGTAACCGACCAATGCGGAAACATGACACGCAAAGAATACAAATTTTAAAACCGCCTTTTATTTTTAAATCATAAAAAACAATCTGTTCGTATGAAAATGAAAAGATTACTGCTGGCTGTCCTTCTGCTGACAGCATACATGGCCAACGGATGGGCATGTACAAACTTCATCGTAGGAAAGAAGGCTTCGGCCGACGGTTCCGTCATCGTTTCTTACTCTGCCGATTCTTACGGTATGTTCGGCTATCTGTGCCATTTCCCGGCTGCACAGCATGCTCCGGGCACCATGCGCGACATCTACGACTGGGATTCGGGCAAATACCTCGGTAAAATCAAGGAAGCCAAACAGACGTACAATGTCATCGGCAACATGAACGAATTTCAGGTTACTATCGGAGAAACGACTTTCGGCGGACGTCCGGAACTGGTGGACAGCACCGGCATCATGGACTACGGAAGCCTGATTTACGTGGCACTGCAACGTTCACGCACCGCCAAGGAAGCCATCAAGGTGATGACTGACTTAGTGAAGGAATACGGTTATTACAGCAGCGGTGAGTCTTTCTCCATTGCCGACCCGAACGAAGCATGGATTATGGAAATGATTGGTAAGGGACCGGGCGTGAAAGGAGCCGTATGGGTGGCTGTACGCATTCCAGACGACTGCATTGCCGCACATGCCAACCAGAGCCGCATCCATAAATTTGACATGAACGACAAGGAAAACTGTCTGTACTCGCCCGATGTCATTTCATTTGCCCGTGAGAAAGGTTATTTCAGTGGGGTAAACAAGGATTTCAGCTTTGCCGATGCCTATTGCCCGCTCGACTTCAGCGGCTTGCGTTTCTGCGAAGCACGTGTATGGAGTTTCTACAACATGTTCAGCAAATCAACCGGACAGTCTTACCTTTCTTACATTCAAGGTGACAGCAAGGAACCGATGCCTTTGTACGTAAAACCCGACAACAAGGTTTCCGTACGCGACATCCAGCACGCCATGCGTGACCACTACGAAGGCACAGCTCTCGACATTACAAAAGACATGGGAGCCGGCTGCTTCCAGATGCCTTATCGTCTGTCTCCATTGACATTCAACGTTGACGGTCAGGAATATTTCAACGAACGCCCCATCTCTACTCAGCAGAGTGCGTTCGTATTCGTATCGCAGATGCGCTCTACCCTGCCCGACGCCATCGGTGGTGTGCTCTGGTTCGGACTGGACGATGCCAACATGACGGTGTTCACTCCGGTGTACTGCAACACCGACAAGGTACCTTATCCGTATCAGCAGGAGAACGGTGACTGCGTGACTTTCTCATGGGACTCTGCTTTCTGGATTTACAACTGGGTGGCCGACATGATTCGTCCGCGCTACAACCTGATGGTGGAAGACATGCGCACCGTACAGAATACGCTGGAAGATACCTATGCACAATCGCAGGAAGGCATTGAAAGTGCAGCTTTGAAACTGTATCAGCAGAATCCGGCCAAGGCAAAAGAATACCTGACCAACTATACCCACATGACGGCCCAGACTGCCGTAGACAGCTGGAAGAAGTTGGGAGAATTTTTGATTGTACGCTACAACGACGGTGCGGTAAAACGCATGCAGAACGGACAGCTGCAACATCCGGAAACAGGAAACACGGCTCCGCTGGACCGTCCGGGATACAGCAAGGAATTCTTGCAGGAACTGGTAAAAGCAACCGGCGAACGCTATAAAATGAAAGAGTTGAAGTAGGATATTTTTCTGCTGCTTTCTCATTCTACAATCAAAAGTTATGATTATTTTTGCAAAAAATAAAGCATATAAGCGAATCAGAACAAGCTAAATGATAGAGAAACATATTGTACTCGAAGATATCGACCCGGTAATCTTCTACGGCCCCAACAACGCCCACATACAAATGATCAAGGCCCTGTTCCCGAAACTGAGAATAGTGGCACGCGGCAATGTCATCAAGGTCATGGGAGATGAGGAGGAAATGTGTGCCTTCGAAGAAGCCGTTCTTGCACTGGAAAAATATTGCGTGCAATATAACTCGCTCAATGAGGAAACGATTCTCGACATCGTAAAAGGCAATGCGCCTAAAACGGAAAAGGCGGGAAACGCCATCGTGTTCAGTGTGACGGGTAAGCCCATCATCCCCAGAAGCGAGAACCAGCTGAAACTGGTGCAGGAGTTTGAGAAGAATGACATGATTTTTGCCATCGGTCCCGCCGGTTCGGGTAAGACCTATACCGCCATTGCACTGGCAGTGCGGGCGCTGAAGAACAAGGAAATCAAAAAAATCATCTTGAGCCGCCCTGCCGTGGAAGCGGGCGAAAAATTAGGTTTCCTGCCGGGCGACATGAAGGATAAAATCGATCCTTACCTGCAACCGCTGTACGATGCCTTGCAGGACATGATTCCGGCTGCCAAGCTGAAGGAATACATGGAGCTGAATGTCATCCAGATTGCCCCGCTGGCCTTCATGCGTGGACGTACGCTGAATGATGCCGTAGTTATTCTGGACGAAGCCCAGAACACGACTACCCAGCAAATCAAGATGTTTCTCACCCGTATGGGTATGAACACCAAAATGATTGTCACGGGAGACATGACACAGATTGACCTTCCCGCTTCGCAAACTTCCGGACTCGTGCAGGCCATCAAGATTCTGAAGGGGGTAAAAGGCATCAGCTTCATCGAACTGAACAAGAAAGACATCGTACGTCATAAACTGGTGACACGCATCGTGGAGGCTTACGAAAAATTCGAGGAAAAAGAGAAAGCAGAAAGAAAAACTACGCGTACGGCTAAAGAACCGGAAAAAACGCCGCAGGCATAAACCATAAATGAATTTCTATTCATTACTAAACATAACAAGACAATGAGTAAAGCATTAACAAAAACAGACTTTCACTTTCCTGGACAGAAAAGTGTGTATCATGGAAAAGTACGTGATGTGTATAACATCAATGACGAAAAGTTGGTAATGGTTGCTACCGACCGTATCTCGGCGTTCGACGTCGTATTGCCGGAAGGTATCCCTTATAAAGGACAGATGCTGAACCAGATTGCAGCCAAATTCCTGGATGCAACTACTGACATCTGCCCGAACTGGAAACTGGCTACTCCCGACCCGATGGTAACAGTGGGCGTAATGTGTCAGGGATTTCCTGTTGAAATGATTGTACGCGGTTACTTGTGCGGAAGTGCATGGCGTGCTTACAAGAGCGGTGTACGCGAAATCTGCGGTGTACGTCTGCCGGAAGGCATGAGAGAAAACGAAAAGTTCCCTCATCCGATTATCACTCCGACTACCAAAGCTGAAATGGGATTACACGACGAGGACATCTCTAAAGAAGAAATCCTGGCGAAAGGTCTGGCTACTCCTGAAGAATATGCCACACTGGAAAAATATACATTAGCGTTGTTCGAACGCGGTACTCAGATGGCTGCTGAACGCGGCTTGATTCTGGTGGATACCAAATATGAATTCGGAAAGTACAACGGTGAAATCTACCTGATGGACGAAATCCATACTCCGGACTCTAGCCGTTATTTCTATTCTGAAGGCTACCAGGAACGCTTCGAAAAAGAAGAACCGCAGAAACAGTTGTCAAAGGAATTCGTACGCGAATGGCTGATGGCCAACGGATTCCAGGGTAAGGAAGGACAGCAGGTTCCTGAAATGACTCCGGCTATCGTAGAATCTATCAGCGACCGCTACATTGAACTGTACGAACACATCACTGGCGAAAGCTTCGTGAAGGGTGAAACAGAAGACCTGACCAAACGTATCGAAAAGAACGTAACAGATTATTTGACTCTTTAATATCCCTATCTCCCTTTAAGGCGGCTCGTGCTACCTTAAAGGGAGATTCAAAATTTATCCCATCCTAATATTTTTCGCATGTCTCACTATCCACAAGAAAAAATCAAGCCATATAATGAAGATGAGGGCAAGGCTGCTCAGGTAGAGAAAATGTTCGACCATATCGCCCCGGCCTACGACAACCTGAACCACCTGATGTCATGGGGAATCGACAAAAGCTGGAGAAAAAAGGCCATTCGCCTGCTGAAGCCCTACCACCCGCAACGCATCATGGACGTGGCTACCGGAACGGGAGACTTTGCCATTCAGGCCTGCCAGATGCTGCAACCTGCCGAACTGATTGGTACAGACATTTCAGAAGGCATGATGAACGTAGGACGGGAAAAAGTAAAACAGCTGGGACTGGACAAGCAAATTTCTTTTGCGAAAGAGGATTGTACGGCTTTGTCGTTCCCAGACAACCGGTTCGATGCCATTACCGTGGCATTCGGCATCCGTAATTTTGAGCACTTGGACCTCGGCCTGAAAGAAATGTACAGGGTACTGGTTCCCGGAGGACATCTGGTCATCCTGGAACTGTCGGAACCGGAACATTTCCCCATGAAACAAGGATATGCAGTTTACTCCAAGGTGGTGATACCTGCACTGGGAAGACTGCTGTCGAAAGACCGTAGTGCCTATACTTATCTTCCTGAATCCATCAAGGCTTTCCCCCAAGGAGAAATCATGCAGGAGATTATCCGGAAAGCCGGTTTCAGCCAGGTAGAATTCAAGCGCCTGACAATGGGCACTTGCACACTCTATTTCGCTACCAAATAACTAAAATCTTTGAACCTTATGAAAAAATTTGGCTTAATCGGCTATCCGCTCGGACACTCATTCTCCAGAAATTTTTTCAATGAGAAGTTCCATTCCGAGAATATTGATGCCGAATATGTGAACTTTGAAATTCCAAGCATTGATGAACTTCCGCACATCATTCAGGCAAATCCTTCGCTTGCAGGACTGAATGTGACTATCCCTTACAAAGAGAAAGTTATTTCCTATCTGGACGAACTGGATAAGGATGCACGCGAAATCGGAGCGGTGAACGTAATTAAAGTGGAACACACCAAGGGAGGTACCAAACTGAAAGGATACAATTCGGATATTATCGGGTTTGTGCGTTCCATCGAAGCGCTGCTGGAACCTTATCACAAGAAGGCATTGATCCTGGGTACTGGAGGAGCTTCTAAAGCCATTCATCAAGGATTGAAGCAACTGGGACTGGAGGTGCTGTTCGTTTCACGCAACAAGCACAATGACATGACCATTACTTACGAAGAAATTACACCTGAAATCATGCAGGAATACAAGGTGATTGTCAACTGCACACCGGTGGGCATGTATCCGAAAGCGGATGAATGTCCGAATATTCCGTATGAACTGCTGACTCCCCAGCACTTGCTGTATGACTTGCTGTACAACCCCAACACCACGCTTTTCATGAAAAAAGGCAGCGACCAGGGAGCCATCGTAAAAAATGGACTGGAAATGCTCCTGCTACAGGCTTTTGGGGCTTGGGACATCTGGAACAGCTAAACATTTACCCTACATGACACTGAAGAAAAAAATTGGCTGGACGGCAGGAATTCTGCTTGTACTGATAGTGGGTATTTGCATAGGAGGAAGCCTTTACCTGATAGACTTTTCACTCCGCCCGGAAAACCGGGGAAAGAATATGGAGGAATCTGAAGCGTTCATGCGAACTGAATATCCGCAGATTGTTCCCTGGCTGGACAGCCTGCAACAGCACCATGCCTTGCGGGATACGTTTATCACCGCACCAGACGGCATCCGGATGCATGCGTTTTATGCACGTGCTTCCCACCCTACCCGACGTACGGCCATCATCGTACACGGATATACGGATAATGCCATCCGCATGTTCCATATCGGCTACCTCTATAACCAGTCGCTGGATTACAACATTCTGCTGCCTGACCTGCGTTACACGGGACTGACGGAAGGAGATGCCATACAGATGGGCTGGCTCGACAGGAAGGACGTGTTACAATGGATTGATACAGCTCCGGCTTTGTTTGGCGACTCGCTAAAGGCGGTGGTTCACGGTATTTCGATGGGGGCTGCCACCACAATGATGGTGTCGGGAGAAAAAACGCCTGAATACATCACCTGTTTCGTAGAAGACTGTGGCTATACCAGCGTGTGGGACCAGTTCAGCAAAGAGTTGAAAGGTCTTTTCGGACTTCCCCCCTTCCCGTTGCTCTACACGGCCAGCTGGATTTGCCAACTCCAGAACGGATGGAACTTTCAGGAAGCGTCTGCCCTCTCGCAAGTGGCTCGCTGTACGAAGCCTATGCTCTTCATCCATGGCGACAACGATGATTTTGTACCCACATGGATGGTGCACAAGGTATATGCAGCCAAGCCTTCTCCCAAGGAGATTTGGATTACAGAAGGCGTAGACCACGCACATTCCTACAAATTGTATCCGGATGAGTACACAGAAAAGGTAAAAGCGTTTACTGACAAATATGTTCGCTAAAACAGATAAAAACAAACCGGGTGTTTCATTGGTCAAGTTGAAACACCCGGTTTGTTTTTTATTCCTTCTATAATATACAGGCACTTATGCTTAAAGTAATTCACATTCTTTCAACCACAATGCAGCACTGGCATCACTCGGCATACGCCAGTCTCCTCGCGGACTCAAAGATACGGAACCTACCTTCGGCCCATCGGGCAAGCAGGAACGCTTGAACTGCTGCGCAAAGAAACGGCGATAGAAGTTGGTGAGCCATTTCTTGATAGTCGTACTGTCGTACACCCCACGGAAGGCAATCTCGGCCAGATAGAAAATCTTTGCCGGACGGAAACCAAAGCGCAGGAAATGGAAGAGGAAGAAATCGTGCAATTCATACGGTCCGACCAAATCTTCTGTTTTCTGCTTGATGTTGCCGTTCTCATCGGCCGGAATCAGTTCCGGACTGATAGGCGTATCGATAATGTCCAGCAAGGTGTTTCGTGAAAGCGTATCTACACCGGTCTGAGCCACCCAGTTTACCAGGTAGCGAACCAAGGTCTTAGGGATGCTGGCATTTACTCCATACATGGACATGTGGTCACCATTATACGTAGCCCACCCCAAAGCAAGCTCTGAAAGGTCACCGGTACCGATTACCAGTCCGCCAATCTTGTTGGCATAATCCATCAATATCTGGGTTCTCTCTCTGGCCTGTCCGTTTTCGTAGGTCACATCATGCACGGACATATCCTGACCTATATCCTGGAAATGCTGGATGCAGGCATCCTTTATACTGATTTCTTTCGTGGTAACCTGCAGAGAGCTCATCAGTGAAAGTGCATTGTGGTAGGTACGGTCTGTGGTACCGAAACCCGGCATGGTAACTCCCACAATACCTTTACGGGGCAGATTCAACTTGTCAAAGGTCTTGACACAAACCAGAAGCGCCAAGGTAGAATCCAATCCACCGGAAATACCTAACACCACCGTCTTGCAATTGGTATGTACCAAGCGCTTGGCCAGTCCGGCTACCTGAATAGAGAAAATCTCCTCGCAACGTTCGTCCAGCTGGCGTTCACCAGAAGGCACAAACGGATGAGGTTCTACCGAACGGGTAAGAGTCAAATCGCGTGAAGCAACAAGTGCGGTAGAGATATGCTGCATAGGATGCTGGTCGCGATACATACGTACGCTGCTGGAGAAAGTGGTATTCGTCAGACGTTCTCCTCTCAGACGCTCCACATCTATCTCGCTGACCACAAGCTGTTCTTCAAATGAGAAACGGTCGGAAGCGGCAAGCAGGCTTCCATTCTCGTAAATCAATGCGTTTCCGGCAAAAACCACATCGGTGGTAGATTCCCCGAAACCGCAGGATGAAAATACATATCCTGCCAGACAACGAGCTGACTGCTGTGCCAACAACGAGCGGAGGTACTGATGCTTGCTGATATTTTCGGTATCGGCAGACAGGTTGAAGATAAACTCCGCACCTTTTCGGAAAAAAACGAGCACCAATTATTCCTCGAACCGGAAGGCGAACATACGAACGAATATTACCTGAACGGTTTTTCATCTTCACTTCCCTGGCAAGTACAAGTCGCCGCATTGCAAA
>ENA-OPBW01000059-OPBW01000059.1-human-gut-metagenome-genome-assembly--contig:-NODE-59-length-96091-cov-12.268431_pt1 | contig 96091 bp, 94 predicted proteins | sample MGYA00241070_ERZ501456 | MGnify/ENA primary metagenome ERZ501456 (study PRJEB25962, sample SAMEA2042624) | human gut metagenome | biome: human gut; feature: human-associated habitat; material: faeces...
CCCCTCGCACAAATCTTCGATTTGTACTCTGGGTATTTCGCCCTTGCAGGGGGCTTCCGTATCAACCGCCTGCGGCGTATGATACGGGGCTGTCACCGCTGCCGCAGCGACAGCCACAACCGTAAACGGTTGCAAAAAAAGGACGCACCTTGACAACAGAAAACGGAGATGATGTATGCCGAGACACAGTTTTATCCAGATGTCAAAACTGCCCAATGTCAAAGGGCGAATATCGTATATTACAAGCCATGCAAGGCAGGAAAATCTCTATGCCACCTACCGCACCGCCGACAGCACCTTTTGGAGCAACCTTGCAAGGGAAAGCCAGCAGGAGTTTCAGCGCAGCGGCACAGAGGGCAAATGTATCGAAGCAAGGGAACTGATTATCGCCTTGCCCGAAATCTATACGCAATACGAGCCGCAGCAGGTACTCACGGACTTTACAGAGGAGTTCCGCAGGCGGTACGGTGTGGAGTGCGTGTCCGCCCTCCACCACAACAAGCGCAAGACAAATTATCATATCCATCTGATTTTCAGCGAGAGGAGGTTGCTCCCCGAACCTGATGTAAAGGTTGCTTCCCGCAGCGTGTTCTTTGACGAGACTGGAAAGCGTGTCCGCACCAAAAAGGAAATCACGGGGGAGGACGGGCAGATACGGAAAGGCTGTACCGTCATCAAAAAAGGCGAGGTATACGAAAGCCATCTGTTTACTACCAAAGATACACGCTTTAAGGGAGAGCCTTTTCTCCGAGAGATAAAGGAAGTGTATACAGAACTTATTAACTGCCATATCTCCGATCCTGAGCAGCACTTAAAGGTATTTGATAAAAACAGCGTCTATCTTCCGGCCAAGAAAATCGGCAAAAATAATCCCAAAGAGGACGAAATCAAAGCCGATAATGCCGCAAGGCAGGAATGGAACAGGACAGCGGATATGGCGTTATTATCAGGTATCTCCGAAGCAAAGATTTTAGAAGTCAAGCAGACAGAGATACACGAAAAGGCGAGCCAGTCTATCAAAAGCAAGGGCTGGCTGCCGGGTCTGTTCCGCAGTATCGTAAACAAGGCTAAGGACTTCCTGCAAAACTTAATCCGTGAACACGATATGCCGCCGAAGCCTGTCCTTGAAATAGATATGGCAGAGTTCCGTACCATGCAAAAGCTGATGATAAAGGCGCAGGATAAGGCGAAAGAAATCCGGCATTTGCAGGATACGGTACTTCCGAAGCTGAAACAACAGCTTGCCGATACAAAAGGGATTTTCAAGGGTAAGGAGCGCAAGGCGCTCACAGAGCAGATACAGCGGACAGAAAAGGAAATCGCTGAAAAGCTGGATAAACTGCCCGATGTTCTGAAAGAGGACGGTTATCCCGATGTGCAGGCGTACATGGCAACCTACCGTAAGGCGGAGGCTGTTGTGGAGCAGTTCAATCGTGACCTTGCCGCATGGGAGCAACAGGTCAGGGAAAAACAGAAACCCGCCAAAAAAGAGCAGGCAAAGCCGCCTGAACGAGAGAGCGTGCTGAAACGCCTGCGTCAGCTTCAGGCGGAGGGTAAGCAGAGAAACCAGCCGAGACAGAGAAAGAAATCCTTTGACAGAGACAGCCGATAGGCACGAAAAACCGCCGCTATGGTATCACCCATGCGGCGGCATACATAAAAATCTTATTTGTGTTCTGCAAGCGTGACTTTCATATCCTGAGCATTGATGCTTGTTTCCTTTTTGCACTTCGGACAGTAGAGAGGGAAGTTTCTTAATTCTGTATCTTCCCGTATCATTGTACGAGTTTTATTGCCGCAGATAGGGCAAAGTATCCATTCTGCTTTAATTTGTTTCATAACACTTAACCTTTTTATTTTCAAGAATTAGCAAACTACAGAAAATTATCTCTGTGATAAGCATAAATACCGCCACAAAAAATGTCGGAGCATATATCCCAAGCAACAATACAATAATCGGTATCAAAATAGAAAAAACATAATATGTTTTTGATTGATATAGCCAACCATATGGCAAAAGGTGGGCTCCAAAAATTATAGCATAAACCATCAGCATTTTTTCTGGCATAACTGCATATACCCACATAGCAATCAATATATAGAGCATTTGATTAAGTGAAATAAGTAACCCCAATCCTGAAAGTGGATTTTCTTTATTTTGAAAATCAATTTTCAAAATTTTCGAGAGTAAAAAAGCCAACGGAACTAATGGTGTTGAACAGCAAAAGGTGAATAAGTTTTTTGACAAAATCGGCAATGAGGATATATGGATACCTAAGACTGCTACCCAAATGAAAACAGAAGCAACAATAAAATGCAATCCTCTTTTTTGTTTTCTTATATTATCTTCTCTCAGTTCTTGCAATGATGATACTAACTCTTTTCTATTTCCCATTTACATTTCTCCTTTGTTGTTGATATTTTATCAAAGCTTGCGTATAAATTTCTCCTTGCTTATTGCTATACCTCTGGTATATTGCAATACAAATGAAATAAAGAACACATATAATTCCGATAAAAACTAACCACTGAATAAATGTCCCTATACCGCTAAAAAATCCCATCCAATAGAAGTTTAGACACTCGTATAAGCTAAGCAACACCATAAAGCAGGTTAATCTTTTTGTGAAAGTCCAATTTTTAATAAAAACCTTTGTAAAAAGAATATTAAAAATCAGCACGCCACCAATCACAAAAAACAGTAGTTTAGTTAACATACTTACTGAAATTTGTTGCTGATTGGAAATATGACAATATGCTATCCAGATGATAAGAAGCCACGTCGTGCAAAAAGCAATTCCATTTCTCATCCAAACGAAAAATTTTATGATATCATTTTTGTTGTTTTTCATTGCCATCCTCCTATATTGATAATAATTTCCGCACAAACGGGACATATTTTCTGGAAATATATAATAACTCTCCATTACACAACGTTACTAAAATGGTGCGATTTAACTCTGGTTTTAGGGAACGGATTTTATTTATGTTTACAATAAGTGACTTTGAAATTCGGACAAAGTCTTTATCGGATAAAATTTCCTCCAGTTCATATAATCTTTGTTTGATTTCCATAACATCTTCCTGCGTGTATAAAAATGTATGATTATCTACAGATTCAAAGTATAATACTTCTGATAAATTTACCCAAAATTGTGTACCGTCTTTTTGGGCATACAATTTATTGTCAAATGATTCGATATGCGATTTTAATCTCATTACTTCATCATCAATTTTATTGCACTGAATAACTACGCTTAATGTTTCTTTTATGTGCTCAATAATCTGAATATCCATACCGCACCTCCTTCAATTATTATAATATAATCATTCATATTTTTTTCTCAACGGGTTTGTTGTAAGAGGTACAAAATCTGGCATTAAAATGCCATTAACTGAGCAAACGGAGTATACCCTACCCGCCGTCTATAACAAATGTTAAGTAATATAACGCTTTTCGGTGTCAAAAGCCTTGTTTAAGCGGCTCATAGAGCATAAAATAGGGCGGGTAAGTTATCCCTACTCGCCACGATTTTACAGTCAAATTCGTTACAATGCTTTAATTGTAGATGATTTCCTCATTCACAACCTCCATAGCACACGCCCGTATGTTATTCATTCGACCAACCCACTCTAAGGTGTTTTCAACCTTTAACTGCTCCGTGATACCCTGTGCCTGTTTCATCTGCTCTGTGAGTATTTCAAAGCGTTCTTGTGCCTGTCTGTCAATGTCGGTAAGGTAAGTGTTCAGCCTGCCGCTCGTCAATAGCGTTGTGTATGTATTTCTGTGGTATTCTTTCAGATACCGCAAGTGCCGCTGTCCCCACAAACCGATAGGTTGTTCTTTTTCGGCTGGTAAGATAAAACAAGGAATATAATAATCTCCTTGCAGTTCATACCACATACCATTTTTATCATCGTAAATGTACTTGTCCATTGAAAAATCCTCCGTTATAATATATTCGCACATACATCACAGTTCTCCGATTGCCACACTCTGTTATATCTTGTTGTGAGATTTTCTTGCCCTTGTATTTGCCCTTATGAGCAATGAGGGAAAGAGTAAACTTGTGTGTAACCGTATAAAGAGATAAGGCAGACACATTGCGATAAATCCTTTATTTTCAAGGCTTTTGGAGGATTTTATTAAAACACTGTAACCTCTGTTGAGAGGTCATAATTTACTGATATTCAAATTGGAATTTGTCAATTTGATTATACTCCATTTCATTGTAAATCACTATCAATTTCAGACTGTCCTAGCCCTTGGATACATTTTCTGATTTTTTTCTCAAGCTTCCCCTGTATTCTTCCTGTCCCGGGTTACGTTAAGTGAGACCGTTTGATTCTCAAGGATTATACCGAATTCGGGATAACCAGGGCAAGATCCACCCCGGTAATACAAAAACAGAATTTCTGTCTTTCGTATAATCCGTGGTCGGCATCTTGTTGGGGATTACGATTTCCCCAAACCCTCGTTGAGCAGTTACTCTTGTAACTGATAGTGCCGCAATAATTTACCTCGGTAACTGTATTCAAAAACGACACCGAAACGCTGCAAAATCATCAGTTAGAACAATCGGCGGTATAATCCTAAACTGACTATACCCGCCGTCAAAAAAGCTCATGTAATCCTACGAATTTTTTTAAAAATGATACCGAAACACGACCTAAATTCCTGCCTATCCGCAAAGCTGAAAAAACAATAAATGCGAGGAAGACTAATACGACATTCCTATTTATTTTTTGCTTTCCTCATATCTTTTTATCTTCCGCATCAGTCCTCTATAGATCGGATCCCTTAGTAATTTTATTTTATTGCGATCTATCCGATAGCCGGACAGGAAATCAGGGTTTTCTGCAAAGAATTTTTCCTGTTCCTCATCCGACAGATTGATTGTATACTCCTCATAGAAATCCATATCATCTCCAAGTATAAATTTTTCAAATCGCTCATATTGATCTTTTGTCCACTTCATATTTCCAAAACACATATTATTCCGGTCGACTTATTATTTTGTTTCATCTGATCAGCTGATTAATAATCCATCTACATCATTCTCTTATAAATTATAGTCTCTTTAATGACTATAGTCAACAAAACAACTACATACTATCCTTTAGATGTAGGAGGTATGACATGATTGATTATAGTCCATTCTGGAAAACATTAAAGAAATCGAACGAATCAACATATACATTGATTAACAAGCATCATATCTCCAGTTCTACGATAGATAAACTGCGAAAGAATAGACCATTAAATACTACAACGCTGAATGATCTCTGCCGTATCCTGGACTGCGACATTCAGGATATTTGCAAATACATTCCAAGCGACACAGACCAATCATTGTAAAATTGAATCCTTAAACCAAAAATGCCCTGACAGATCTCTTCTTTTACAGATCCGGCAGGGTACTTCTGTCATTAAAAATATTGTGATCATCTTATTTTGCTTTACTCCATTCTTCTCCACTGTTTTTACACCATGCTTATTCCATACACCAAATTTTACACCATTTTCCTAAGAAATCCTAAGAATTATTAAGAAGATGCAAGACTTCCCGGATACCAAAAAAGCCCTCAAACACCGGATTTCCGGTATTTAAAGGCTTTTCTTTCATTCACTCATACTCGACTAATTAAATTAATCCTGTACATAGGGCATCAGAGCGATGTGACGTGCTCTCTTGATCGCTACCGTCAGAGCTCTCTGGTGCTTCGCGCAGTTGCCGGTAATTCTTCTGGGAAGGATCTTGCCTCTCTCAGAAATATACTTACGCAGCTTTGCTACATCCTTGTAATCGATCTCGTTGTTCTCTTTTCCACAGAACACGCAAACTTTTTTTCTTCTGCGTCCGCCGCCTCTTCTCTTGAAGCCGCCTTCCGGACGATTCGCTTTATCAAAAGCCATTTTGCTTACCTCCTTTTAATGAAAGTGTTTAATACTTAATTAAACGGTAATTCCTCATCAATTCCATCTGGAATATTCATGAACCCGTCCCCGGCATCCGCCGCTGGCGCCGGAGCAGGCGCGGGCGCTGACTGGTACTGTCCGGCGTGGGAATCGCTGGCGGATTTGCTCTCGGCAAACTCCTGCTCCTCCACAACCACCTCTGTGGTATACACCTTCACACCGTCCCGGTTGGTGTAGCTTCCGGTCTGGATCCGGCCGCTGACTACCACCTTCAGGCCCTGACGGTAATACCGCTCCACATGCTCTGCCTGTCTTCCGAATGCCACGCAGTTGATAAAATCTGCGGTAGCCTCGCCGTCCCGCTTGAATCTGCGGTCCACAGCCAGCGTGTATCTTGCGATCGCCAGGGGATTGTCTCCCTGAGAATATCTCACTTCCGGGTCTCTGGTCAGTCGTCCCATCAAAATTACTTTATTCATATACTTACCTCTTCTTCCCGCTTATGCTTCCTGTCTAACGCATAAATATCTGATCACGTTGTCCATGATACGGATTCTCTGCTCGATCTCGTCTGGAACATCGCTCTCAGCTTCGAAGTGGATGAAATAGTAGTATGCTTCTTTCATCTTCTGAATTTCGTAAGCAAGTTTTTTCTTACCCCATTCATCGACGTCAGAGATCTGGCCTCCAAAACGCTCAACCAGCGCTTTTACTTTCTCGATCACCTGAGCTCTTTCGTCATCTTCGATTTTTGCACTGACAACAACAGCTAATTCGTATTTGTTCATGTCGCCTTTGCACCTCCTTCTGGTCTTTTGGCCCCCGTCTCTTATCCGCGGGAGCAAGGATTTCCGCGCATTTTCTGCACAGATTTATTGTATCACGGTTTTACATGATACCATAAAAGGCGGCCTGTTTCAAGCTTTTTTCTTCAAATCTCTGGTGTTTTTTTCCACCAGTTTCCGGCTGATCATGATCTGATGTCCGCAGCCTGCGCATTTGAGCCGGAAATCCGCGCCCACCCGCAGGATCTCCCACTCCTTGCTGCCGCAGGGATGGGGCTTCTTCAGGGTCACGATATCGCCAACTTCATATTGATATGCCATCTCTTTTAATCCTCCAGCACAACTTCCTTTTCCTTCACGCCCTGCACGATGATCCGGTGATCGTCGCTGGCGCTGGTACAGGTAGATAAGGTCACAATGGTATCCTCTGCCGTCACCTCCACGCCTGTATCATAAGCGGACACCCCTTTTGTCATATTTAAAAACTCCTGATACGCGCCGTCGTCCGCAAAAGACGTAAGATAAACATCTGATGTGGCGTCTACCACCGCATAGGAATAGATCTGGTAGGTGATCTCTTTTCCGTCCGGCGTATAGATGTAAAAATAGGGGTTCTCCTCCCAGAAAGATTTCTCCTCGTAATCCTGCAGATGCCGGAACATGGAACCATCCTTCATCCGGTGTCCGTAGATGATGGAATTCCGGTCAGAGAAATCCGCCTTATTGTCCACGTTCAGGAAAATAGCCCCCAGGGTATTTTCATTGGCGGAAAAGGTCCGGTGCAGATATTCGTCGTTATCCTGTCCCTGCACGATGGGATAATTGATCTGAGACGGCTCCGGGTAAAACCGGATCCAGCCGACGGTGTCCGGGTTCACTTCCAGAAGAGCGTCAAAATCTACCCGGAATCCTTCCTTCTCCTCCGGATTTGTCACTGCCAGGTCCCGCACCTTCTCATACTCGCTCCGGCCATCCAGATAGCCTTTTCCAATCTTAAGGAGCTGGAAGCCGGACACACAGAATACCACTACTGCGACCACCAGGATAATATTGGAAATGATCCCCGCTTTTCTCCTGTTTCTCCGCCCTCTGTGATGCCGTCTTCCTGTATCTTTTCTACTCATTTTCTGCCTCCTTCTATTTCTGTTCCATGATATCCACAATGGTCTTCTCTGTCTGCACCATGCCCGGGGATGCGATCAGCCCCATGTTGCGCATGGTGTCTTCCGGCGTCCTGCCGTTGATGCCGTGGATCTCTTCAATGCAGACGCCCTCCATGGCAAGATCCACAGAGCGGAATGCCGCATCTACCGCCACGATCCCCTTCATGGCGCAGCCGTGGTTGCCGCCGTCACAGATCATGCCGGTAATACCGCTGGCCATATTCTGGATCACCATGGCAAGCTCCTTCTCCCCTGCTCCCCGCATGTAAGCAAGCCCGCAGGCCATTCCCGTACCGGCGGCGATGCCGCAGCCACAGAAAGCGGACAGTTTCCCGGAGTACTCCTTGATATACATGGTGATCAGATAGCTGAGGGCCGTGGCCCGCAGCAGAAGATCATCGTCCACCACCTCATAGTTTACCTCATAGAAAGCAAACAGCGGCATGGTGGCGATGATCCCATGGGATCCGCTTCCGGTAATGCTCATGGCCGGCCGGCCAAGTCCCAGCACCCGGGCCTCAATGGCCCCGTTGCACAGAAGCTGTGCCGTTTTCCGGGCGTCCTCGGAGATGATATGATGATCATTTTCCCGCAGAAGCTGTTCTGCGATCACAGCGCGCCCAGAGTGGATCCCCTCTTCCAGAAGATCCATATTCATGGAAAATGCCTCCCGGATAAAGCTGATCTCCGACTCCGGCACATTTCTTACATACTCCAGGATCTCATGGAAGGAGTAGCGGTGGATCACAGGGATCTCTTCCTTCTCCTGCCCGCCTTCCGTCTCTTCTGCCGCCTGTTCTTCCCGGAAAATGTCTTTCCCGTCCTTACAGATCCTTACGATGTGGGTATGGCTGTCCCGGATCTCTACCGTGCAGGTCTCTGTGGCCGTCTTCACGGTAGCGTCAATGGAAATGCGGGAGTTCACCTGGCTCATCCAGGCTTTCACTCTGCCTTCTTCCACCAGTCTGGCTGCCTTCTCATCGTCCTCCGGCGTAATGTCCGCCAGGGATTCCAGGCCTTTCTCCGCCTTTGCCGCCACCGCTCCAAGGGCCGCGGCGTAGAGATTGCCGTACCGGCTGGAATTGGGAATGCCGCAGGTAAAGGCATTCTTATACATTCCAGAATTCAGCGCCACCTCGATAGTCTCTATCTCCTCCGGCCGCTCCAGATGTTCTCTTGCCGTGGCCACCGCAAAGGCAATGGCTCCAGGCTCGGTCACCCCAAGGGCCGGCTTCATATCCTCCCGGATGAGTTTTGTCAGTTCCTGCATATCGGTCACCTCCATATTCCCTCTTTCACTGCCTTCCATTATAACAGACCGGCTGCCATGGAACCAGTCTTTTATAGGAATCCATCCGGTAATTATTTTATAGATTTTTAATCGGCAGTTTATTGACTTTATCTTCCAGAGGGCTATCATAAATTTTATAACCACACCGGCAGAGGCCTGCGGGCAGGCTCTGCCGGTATTTTCAAACAGGAGGGATTTGTTTTGAGAGAAAAATTTATGCGGTTCATGCAGGGAAGATACGGGATGGATCACCTGGGCCGGTCCGTTGTGGGCGTGGCGATCCTGGCCTTTGTGCTGAGTTTCTTTTTTGAAAACGCGATCTTCCCCCTTCTGGCCTGGGCAGGGATCATCTATGCCTATTTCCGTATGTTTTCCCGGAATATCTATAAACGCTCCGCGGAAAATCAGGCCTTTCTGACCAGGACATATAAGCTGCGCTGCTTTTTCGCCCGGCAGAAAAACCTGCTGGCCCAGCGGAAGACCCATCACATTTACAAATGCCCCACCTGTAAGCAGAAGATCCGCGTCCCCAGAGGAAAAGGGCGCATTGAGATCCGCTGCCCCAAATGTAACACCCGGTTTATCAAAAACAGTTAGCAGGGAGTCTGATCACCATGTTTGGATATATCGCCATCAACAAGGCAGAGATGAAATTCAAAGATTTTGACGTCTATCACTCCTACTACTGCGGCCTGTGCAAGCGGCTGAAGGAACGCTACGGACGGCGGGGACAGATGACCCTGTCCTACGATATGACATTTCTCATCCTTCTGCTCACCGGCCTCTACGAGCCGGAGACCCGGGTGGAGACGGTAAACTGCATCGCCCATCCCCTGGAGAAGCATACCGCCAGGACCAATGGATTTACCAACTACGCGGCGGCAGTGAACCTTCTTCTTACTTATTACAAGCTGATGGACGACTGGAAGGACGAGAAGAAGAAAAAGAGCCTGGCCGCGGCCCGGGCCCTTCGCCCCAAAGTACGGGAGATCCAGAAGATGTATCCCGCCAAGGCAAGGTGCATCGCCTCCAACCTGGACAAGCTTACCGCCCTGGAGCGCGCCGGGGAGGAAAGCCTGGACAGAATGGCTGGACTATTCGGGGAGATTATGGCAGAATTATTTACATATCGCAAAGACGAGTGGGCGGATTCCCTCTGGAAGATGGGATTTTTCCTGGGGAAATTCATTTACCTCATGGACGCCTACGAGGATGTGGAAGAGGATCTAAAGACCGGAAGCTATAATCCGCTGAAGAAAGCCTTTCAGGAAAATCCCGGCTTCGCGGAAGACTGCAGGAAGCTTCTGACCCTGATGATGGCCGAGTGTTCCCGCAAATTCGAGACCCTTCCCATCCTTCTTCACGCCGACATCCTGCGCAACATCCTGTATTCCGGGGTGTGGTGCCGCTATACAGCGGTCACGGCCAAACGGCAGGAGCAAAAAGAAAAATCTTTGCAGAAATCTGATACAGGAGACATGAATCATGACTGATCCATACCGCATCCTGGGGGTGTCCCCAAGCGCTTCCGACGACGAGGTCAAGAAAGCCTACCGGAACTTAAGCCGCAAATATCACCCGGATGCCAATATCAACAATCCCAACAAAGACCAGGCGGAAGCCCGCTTCAAGGAGGTCCAGCAGGCCTACCAGCAGATCATGCATGAGCGGGAGTACGGCTCTTCCGGAAGCGGAGGCGGCTCCGGTTACGATTACGGCCCCTTCGGAGATTACGGCCCCTTCCGTGGTTTCGCCGGACAGTACCGCCAGAGCGGCGGCAGTTCCGCCCAGACGGAAGATGAGCTTCATATGCAGGCCGCGGCCAACTTCATCAACAGCGGCCACTATCAGGAGGCCTTAAATCTCCTGAACGGCATCAAGACCCGGAACGCTCAGTGGTATTTCTACAGCGCCGCGGCAAATTCCGGGGTGGGCAACAACGTGATCGCCCTGCAGTACGCCCAGGAGGCGCTGCGCCGGGATCCCGGCAACCTGCAGTATCAGATGCTGGTCCGCCAGCTGGAGAGCGGCGGCATGTGGTACGAGCAGCGCCAGGGCCCCTATCAGACTACATTTTCCGGCGGGAGCAGTTGGTGCATGAAGCTTTGCATCGCCAACATCGTCTGCAACCTGTGCTGCGGCGGCGGACTGTGCTGCGGCAATCCCTACGGGGGAAGATACATATAGAAATCTTTCATTGAGGAGGTTCCATCTATGTTAGAATATCTGGTACTCTACGACAGCGAATCCGGCAACACCAAGAAGATTGCGGCAGCCATCTTCTCCCGGCTCCCCGGCAATTCCAAGGATCTGATCGACATCAATACAGACAAGACCATTCCCGAGGCCCGGGTTTATTTCATCGGCTTCTGCGTCCACCGGGGCACCTGCAGCCTCAGGGTCAGCGATTTCCTGGGAGACTTAAGCGGCAAGGCCATCGCCCTTTTTGGCACCTGCGGCATGGGTGATTCCCCGGAATACTATAAACGGATCGAGCAGAGCGTCAGCGCCTGGATCGAAAGCGACAACCAGTATCTGGGCTCCTTCATCTGCCAGGGCCGGATGCCTCAGAAGGTGCGGCAGAAATACGAGGCCATGCGCAATGAAGAAAACGCGAAACAGATGGATTATTTCATCCATAATTTCGACCAGGCGCTGCCCCATCCCGACAGCCTGGATGAAGAGCACGCCCGCGTATTTGTAGACAATATCCTTAAAAAAATTTAATTGGGGACGTGGTATTTTTAAAAATACCACGTCCCAGATTGAAAATACCCTGTCCCTTTTTAAGATTTCCCCCGGTATTCCGAGAGAGCAAGTCCTGCCAGCGTAAGCAAGATCCCTGCCCATCCCGGCCCGGAGATCTTCTCATGAAGCACCAGTACAGAAGTGATCACTGTAACAACAGGGATCAGATAGATGTATACGCTTGTCTTAACTGCCCCCAGGACTTTCACGGCAAAATTCCATGTCACAAAGCAGATCGCGGACGCCCCTACGCCTAAGAACAGAATATTCAACACATTTTCCGGCTCTGAAAACCGGGCAACATCGACCCGGAAATCCAGGAAGAGAAGGGTGGGCAGCATAAATACGATCCCATAGGCAAATACCCGCCTGGTCGTCTGAACGGTAGTGTAACCAAAACCGCTGATCTTGCGCGTCAATACGGAATAACACCCCCACATCACCGCCGCTCCCAGCGACAAAAGATCACCCACCGGATTGACCTGCACCGGCGATCCCCAGAAGCTGATCAGCCCGATTCCTGCCATCGCCGCTGCAAAGCCCACGAAAAAGCGTCCTCTCAACGGTTCCTTATCTCCAAAAAAACGGGTGAAAAGCGCTGTGAAAAACGGCGATACCGAGACGATCACTCCCACATTGGAGGCAAGGGTAAAGGTAAGCGCGATGTTTTCCAGAAGATAATAAAGACAGACGCCGCAAAGCCCCGCCGCGGCGAAAGTAAGTTCCTGGCGCCGGTCTGTTCCCCGCATCCGATGAGGATAAACCAGCAGCAGCGCCCCAAAGCCAAGTACAAACCGAAGCAGCAAAATCTCCACCGGCTCAAAATCCGCCAGCAGGATCTTCGTAGAGATAAAAGTGATCCCCCACACCACCACCGTAAATATAGCTGCCAGATGGCCTGCCCCCTGTCTTCGCTCCATTCTCGTTCTTCCTCTCTTTCCTCTTGATGTCCATATTTCTCTTGCGTAAATTTCCCACGATCTCTATTGTATCACGTTGTCCGCAGATTTGTTGGACAAATTTTTATTATTGACATATGTCATAAATAGGATTAAACTTTCAATTGGGGACGTGGTATTTTTAAAAATACCACGTCCCAGATTGAAAATACCCTGTCCCTTTTTGAATCTGGAGGTGTTTTTTTGCCAAGACCACGAAAATGCAGAAGGGTCTGCTCTCTGCCCCGCATATGCGAATTTTCACCTGTTTCAGACAGCTTCACCCACAATCCGGTGATTTTGACTGTTGACGAATATGAAACGATCCGGCTGATCGACAAGGAAGGCGCTTCTCAGGAAGAATGCAGCGCTTACATGGGGGTGGCACGGACCACTGTCCAGCAGATCTACGCTTCTGCCCGGCAGAAGATCGCTTTGGCCCTGGTGGACGGCCGCCCTCTGAAGATCGAAGGCGGAGACTACCGTCTCTGCGACGGCACAGGAAAAAACAGCCGTTGCAGCGGCTGCCATCGGCACAGACAATATCGGGAAAATTTTTATCAGGAGGTAAAAGATATGAAAATTGCAGTAACTTATGAAAACGGAGAAGTGTTCCAGCATTTTGGACACACAGAACAGTTTAAGATCTATACCGTCGAGGATCAGAAGATCGCAGACTCCACGATCGTGGATACCAACGGAAGCGGCCACGGCGCATTGGCGGGGTTTCTGGCGGAACACGGTGTTAACACCCTGATCTGCGGCGGCATCGGCGGCGGCGCGCGCACAGCCCTTTCCGAAGCAGGCATTCAGCTTTACCCCGGTGTCTCCGGTTCTGCTGATCAGGCAGTAGAAGCACTTCTTCAGGGAACCCTTATCTTTGACCCGGACACCACCTGCAATCACCACGGCGAGCATCATCACGGGGATCATGAACATTCTTGCGGAAGCCACGGATGCGGGGAACATTCCTGCGGACATTAATTGGGGACAGGGTTTTTTCAATCTGGGACGTGGTATTTTTGAAAATACCACGTCCCCAATTAATCATCAATTAATCAAAATGGAATGAATCCACACCCCATCCCTACTTTTCCTCCCTGCTCCAGATATTGTTTCAGACTTTTCTGGAGGCTTGTTTCTTCTGGATAATCTCTAATATCTTCCAGCACTTTGCCAAACACTCTTTCTTCTGCCTGGCGGGCATCTATTTCCCCATATACAAAAAAGTTATCCTGAAACCGAAGGATATTCGCTCCTTCCGGGAGAAGTTGTTTCAGTTTTGGCGATAACAGCCAGGATTCGCAGAAAAACCCTTCTGCCGCAAAGGGTACTGTATCTGTAAAAAACGTTCTGGCCCGGGCGAAAGATTCTTCCACCTTCTCTGGATCCAGCGGCTCGCCCTCCGGAATATGTACTTCAAGCGCTGCGCTGCCCGGCAGATAAGTCCTTCCTTCATATTCCACAGGTTCGCGGAATACTCCCGGTTCATACTGAAGGCGTCCCAGCCGGTAGATCTTCCTTTTCAGGGGAAGGCTGGTCCAGGTATACTGCTTCATCCCCGGCCGGCCTGTCTCTCTGATGCAGTGATCGCACCAGATCTCAAGATCCCGGAAGGTATCGTAATAAACCTCATCAGAAATCCCTGCTTCCTTATAGGATGCATAGGCTTGCGCCCCCCATTTTACATACAGATACAGCGCAGTCTGATAAGGCGTTTCCTCCTGCTCAAGCGCATGGTAAAACGCCTTTTCATCATCCTCAAACAGCCGCCACAGAAAGCGTTCTTTTTCTTCCGGCACTTTTCCCATCTGCGCATATGAAAAAGGAAGGCCGATCCGGGCGCATAATTTTTCTCTCGTCATTTCGTTCATTACTTGATCCCTGTCAATGCAAGTCCTTTTACAAACTGTTTCTGGAAGATCACAAATACAATGATCATCGGCACCATGATCAGGGAAGCCACCGCCATTGTCGTGGTCAGATCCGCTTTATTCTGCGTTGAGAACATTGCCAGCGCCAGCGGCAGCGTCATGCTCTCTTTATCATTTACCATGATCAAAGGATTCAGATAATCGTTATAAACACCCATTGCCGTAAAAATCGTCAGAGAGCCGATGGCCGGCCGGATATTGGGAATAATGATCTTCCGATATATCATAAAAGAAGAAGCCCCGTCAATCTTGGCCGCGTCGCAGATGCTGTCCGGAATATCTTCAATAAACTGCCTGCACAGATATACTCCGAATGCGCTTACCAGCATAGGAACGATAAGCGCTCCCAACGTATTGTAGAGTCCCATCTTCTGCACGATCAGAAACCGTGGGATCATGGTGACCTGCGCTGGCACCATCATGGTCGCGAGAAGCAGGATAAAGGTCCACCTCTTCCCTTTGAATTCATATTTCGCAAAAATGAATCCCAGAAGAGTGCTGGTGATGATCACAGCGATCGTAACCAGTCCCGTCACACATATGCTGTTGAACAGCCAGCGCAGAAACGGAACCTCTGTAAATGCTTTTATATATCCGTCTGTGGTCCATTCCTGAGGCAGGATCGAAGTTCTGTTGATCCGGATATCCGCGTTCGTCTTAAAAGACGTGAAAAACATCCACACCATCGGGAACAGCATAAGGAGCGATACGATCCCCAGGATCACTGCCATAGCGATATGCTGGCCTTTATAGACTTTTTTCTTTTTTATTTTCTTTCTCTCCACTATTCATAACTCCAATCTACCCGAGTTGCTCTTTTCTGTATCATAGATACCATAAATACGATCAAAAACAGTACGGTAGCGATCGCAGACGCGTATCCCATATTGTACTTTTCAAAACTCTGTTCATAGATTTCCGTAGTCAGAACAGAACCATAATCCATTCCGCTCTGGTTCTTCGCAATGATCTTAAACTGCGCGAACATCTGGAAATAAGAAATGATGGTCTGCATAAGCACAAATGTAAATGTCCTTCCAAGCAAAGGCAGTTTGATCTTGACAAACCGTTGGAAGGGTGTAGCTCCGTCGATCATGGCAGCCTCGTCGAACGTCTTGGGGATCCCTTCCAGCCCTGCGCAGAAGAGAACAATATTATACCCCATATCCGCCCACAGCGTAAACAGAATGATCACCGCTATGACCGTAGCTGTACTTGCCATCCAGTCAACAGAACCCATGCCGAATTTATTTAAAATAGTATTGAATGTTCCCCCGTCCTTATACAAAAGACCGTTCTTCCAGACTACTGCCGTTCCTGCGATCGGGGCAATACAGGGGATAAAAAACACGGTACGGAACAATGTTTTTAACTTTTTGCCCGGAAGGCTTGTAATAAACTGTGCGATGATCAGAGTGAAAATAATATTCAACGTCACTGCCACCACAACATATACAATCGTATGGATCAGCGCGTTCTTAAAGTCCTCATCTTCCAATAGGGCTGCATAATTCTGCAGCCCTATGAAAGGATTCTCTAACCGGATCGGGTTATAATCGAACAAGGATATTCCCAATCCGTAAAACAGCGGAAACACACAGAATACAAATAACAGAAAAAAGCATGGGATCAAGATTCCATATACAAACTTTTTATCTTTCATTCTGATTCCTTCTTCAAATCTCTAGATTATTCTTTCGCGATCATCTCCGCGCTCATGGTCTCAGAGCACTCTGCCAGCGCAGTCTCAATATCCGCCCCGTCTTCACACACATTGCGGAAGGTCTCTGCCAGCGCCTCTTTCAGAGTTGTTGTATTATAAGGTCCAACCCACTGTCCGCCATCCAGGATATCCAGAAGAAACGCGGTATTGGGCATTGCCTCGATCATCTCTGCATCCTCTGCCAGAGTCTTTCTCGGAGGAAGCTGCTGACAGCCAAGATTCAGTTCTTTTAAGTTCTCCGGATCGCTCAGGAATTTCACCAGTTCCCAGGCCGCGTCCTTCTCAGCCGCATTGACAGGAACTGCAAGTCCCCATCCGCTCTCTGCCACAAACGCCATCTGCTCTCCATACTGGGGAACTGCCACATAGTCAAAATCTTCTCCGATCGTCAGATCATAAGATTCTTCTCCATCGCTGATCGCCCAGGATCCTACAGAAGCCATGCTTCCTGTTCCTTCAAATACATATGCGGAGGTTCCCACGCCGGCGGAGAAGGAGCTGAAATCCGTATATCCCGCGTCGATCATGCTCTTCAGTTCTTCCATCGCCGCGATTCCTTCCGGCGTATCCAGTTTAATGCTTCCATCTTCCTGCAGATACTGTCCGCCCTGCTGCAGGATCATCGCAAGATAATTGTAGATCAGCGCGTCTTCATCTACAAAGTCAAATCCTCTCATGCTGATCACGCCGTTTTCACTTTTTGCCACCTGGTCGGACACGCTTCTCAGCTCTTCCCAGGTAGTCGGATACTCCAGTCCATTTTCTTCAAAAACTGCTTTGTTCACTACCATTCCGCCATATTCCAGGTTAAACTCTGTGGGGATTCCGTAGTATTCTCCGCCATATTCATACGCCTGGTAAGTAGGCTCGAAATAATCCTCCAGCAACGTTTCTTTCAGATCTTCCGGCAATGGCTCCAGTGCTCCGGTGGAGGCAAAATCAAGCTCCCAGCCTCCCCACATCTGATACACATCCGCGCCTTCGGAATCTGACATCAGAGAAGTCTGGATCTTCTGATTATAATCAGAATAAGGATAATCCGTCATCTCAACGATATACTCCGGATTCTCTCCTTCAAATTTGTCAAGCAGTTCCCGGTAGGTGTTGTTCCATGCCTCGTTGGTGTGGCACCAGAACTGGATGGTGGTTTTGCCTCCTTCCTCAGAAGAAGCCTCTTCGCTTCCGCCGCCTCCGCAAGCGCTAAGTCCCAGCGTTGCAGCCATTGCGACCACCAGCATGATCGCCGTCAGTTTTCTTTTTTTCATAATGTTTTCCTCCTTTTTATTTTTCTTCCCGCATCTGTGCGAGAGAGATCACTTTCCCGCCGTTCAGCCGGGATTCCTCTGCTGCCAGAGCCATATAATGGCTTTCCATGGAGCGTTCCACGGATGTGATCGTATCCGCCATATCTCCCGGCTCTCCTGTAATATAATCCAGAAATGCCTTTACCAGCCGATTGTCGCCACCCGCATGGCCGGAGAAATCGTCTGCCAGCTTTGAGACGTCGATGACTTCCGTCTCCTTCCCAAAGGGAGTCACTTCAATGGTATTGGCCTTCATATCTGCAATGATCTGACCTTTTGTTCCCATGAATTTGGTATATCTGGAATTCTCTGCCGTAAAACCACACATCGTAAAGCTGATGGTTGTGCCGTCTGTCATCTCCAGATTCACCACCTGATGGTCCACCACATTGTTGTCACAGCGGTAAACACAACGGCCATAAGGACCTTCCTGGATCGCTTTGCGGATGCTTGCCTCATCCGGGTGCATAGCCAGCACATTCAGCGGCCAGTCCGTATTTCCTTCCAGCACGCCGATCCGCTTGTCCGTCAGATAAATCTTCTCCGCATCAAAGGGGCAGTCTTCCTTGGCTTTGCAGCCTTCCGTACATCTGCATGCTGACCCCTCCGGTGCATTTTCCTCTTTAAACAGATATGTACTTCCATAGGAAGACAATGATCTGCAGGTCTTTCCTGTCAGCCACAGAAGCAGGTCCAGGTCATGGCAGCATTTCTGCAGGATCATTGGACTGGTCTCATCCGAGTTTCTCCAGTTGCCCCGCACAAAACTGTGGGCCTGATGCCAGTATCCCACATTCTCGATCCCCATCACGCTGACGACTTCTCCAATCTTCTTCTGATCCAGGATCTTTTTGACCTGCTGATAAAAAGGCGTGTAGCGCAGCACATGACAGACCACCACTTTCCTTCCCAGTTCTCTGGATCGTCTGACGATCTCCCTGCACTCAGACAGATCTGGAGAAATGGGCTTTTCCATCAGAATGTCATAACCTTTCTCCATTGCTTTGACTGCCTGTTTTACATGCTGCTGATCCTGCGTTGCGATAAAAATGGCATCCGCCAGTCTGGGTTCCTCCAGCAGCGCCTCTGCACTATCAAACCAGTTTTCTTCCGACACATCGTAGATCGTCCCTACTTCTTTTACCCTTTCAGGATCGATATCTGCGATCGCAACGATCTTCATACGGTCCGGAAACAATCTGGCAAAAGGAGCATAGGTGTCTTTTCCGCGGCTTCCCAGGCCCGCGATCGCCACTGTCACCTGTTTCCCCATAGTATCCATTTCTCCTCTCTTGCATAATATTTTCGATAAATTTAACTTATTCTTATTATAATTTCTTACAATTTCTTTGGCTTGTCTTATTCCTCTCTTAACTTGTCACATTCCATGGATTCTATGTCTTTTTTTTCACGTTTTCTTGTCTTATTCTTTATCCCATGATATCCTGAGATATACCTTTTAAAGGAGTGATCCACATGGCATATAAGAGCACCCTGCTGAAACGAGACTTTGAGATCAGCGAAATTGTCACGATCCACTATTTTGAATATATGAAGGATTTCTTTTTTTCCGGGGAATCCCATGATTTCTGGGAGCTGATGTATGTAGATAAAGGGGAAATGCTTGTGACTGCCGGCACTTCCCAGCATCTTCTCCGCACAGGCGATGTCATTTTCCATCAGCCCAACGAATTCCATGCTCTTCATTCGGTAGGTGACAAGTCTCCCAACCTGGTAAATATCTCTTTCCTCTGCGACTCTCCTGCCATGGAATTTTTCCAACAGGGGCTGTTTCACCTTTCCGACAAAGAACAGCTGATTATATCCCAGATCCTGTCGGAAGCCGGAGATGCCTTCAACTCTCCTCTGAACATTCCGCAGATCGAACAAGTCTCCATCGATCCGAATGCCCCCTTTGGCTCTCAGCAGTTTATCCTCATTTATCTGGAGACTCTGCTGATCCAGCTCCACCGGAATCACAGCCACGAAAAGAAAGCTGCCATCCCCCTTGCAAGCCCGGAGAACGCAGAACGTTTCTCTCCTTTTCAGCGTGAGCAGGACCAGAGCGCTCTGGAGCAGATCCTTACATATATGGATCTCCACATCAGCGAACGGCTGACGGTCCAGCGGATCTGCTCGGATTTCTCCATCAGCCCGTCCACTCTCTATAGTCTGTTCCACAAGAATTTCAACCATGGGGCTATTGACCATTTCCTGGAAATGAAAATTGCGGCGGCCAAACATATGATCCGCGACGGCAGCATGAATTTTACGGAAATCGCCCATTACTTATCTTTCGGTTCGCTCCAGTATTTTTCCAAGCGCTTTAAACTCTCCACCGGCATGTCTCCTATGGAGTATTCTACTTCTGTCAAAAATTACTCGAATTCCGTCAGTCTTTCCAGCAACCTGGCCAGACGCCGGGGGCCCAGGCGCAGTTACCGGTAACTGCAGGCCCGGGCCCTTTTCTTACCCCTTCTTTCTCTCAGGAAGCCGCCATACATGATCGTACTCCCTCCCCGCCATCTCTTCTGCCGCCGGATCTGTCGTCACATCCACTTCTTCCGCCCACAGGAAATACCGGAACACATATCTCACTTCCCCGCTGAAGACCTGTCCTTCTTCATCGGCAGCAATAATAAGATACCGGGCCGGATCTGTCCTTCCTCCTTCATACCATCGGTCTCCTGCCAGCGCTTCCGCCCTCCCCGGCAGGGACTCTTCATACCGATCCCGGATGGCGATCAGCCCGTTATACTCGGAATACAGGAAATTGATCCCCAGCAGGAGGGTCCCCAGCACTGCGTACTGATACCGGCGCTTGGACGCCGGGGAGGCGTACGCCCGGTAGGCCCCCCGCAGATCAATGTCCACCGTAAAGGAGCCTTCCAGATCCGCCACCGCCTGCAGCAGCAGGATCCCGGCATACAAGGTCATCCCGCTGCAGGCGTAGCGCTCAAAACCGGCCAGCCGCAGGGCTTCTTCCTCCGGCATAAGATAGAGATACATCCCCAGCAATCCCCCGTAATAAACCGCCAGCAAAAGAAGCCCCCAGGCCAGCGCCCTGGGAAGCCCCCACCCGCGCTTCCCGGTAACCGCGGCGTACCAGGACGCCCCAAGAGCCAGCAGGGTGCACAGGACAAATGCCTGAAACGCCCGGTCCCGGGGATCCGTCGCCGCCTTCCAGAAGCGTTCCCGGATCTGCGGCCACAGCTCTTTCCCCGCAGGATCACCTCCCTCCTCCAGTTCTTTCCCTTCTTCCCCTGGACGGTCTTCTCCCTCAAAGTGGAACTTCCCTTCAAATCCGGCAAGCCCGGTTCTCACATGGTGCTGCCACGCAAGGGCGGGCCCTGCCGTCCCTGCCGCCAGAACAACTGCAAGAAGAAACGCCCCCACGCGTCCGGCAGCGCCGCTCCTCCATCCATTTCTCATCAGCCTCCAGAAGGCATAGATCCCCGCCGCCCCGGCAAAAAAAAGGCCGCTGTCCTTCACGATCCCCGTAAATCCCAGAAACAGGATCTGTCCTGCGCAAAGCCGGAGATTATTTTCCTCCCGCCGGGAATAAGCCATGGACGAAAGAGCAAGAAGGGGCAGCAGAAAATCCACCAGAAGGTTGTTGATCCGCACCGTCAGGTTCAGATAAGAAAGCAGGGACAGCCCCATACCAAGGAAAGAATAAAGGAGAAATCTCCGCTTCTCCCGCACCACGCCGAACACCGCCAGGAAGCAGGCCAGGAGAAGACTGTTCTGGGCCAGCAGCATCTGCCCCTGAGAATGGCCCATATACCGGCAGATATAGGCGACAAAAAGACTGCTGCCCGGCGGATAATCCCGGAAGGGAAGAAGGGTGGTCTCCGCCCCCGGCAGTTCCTCCGCAAGGAGCAGATACTTCACCGCCAGCGCCCAGTGGGAGAAATTGTCATAGTGGGTCATCCTAAGCCCCAGGGACAGAAAGGCAAACGCCGCCATCCCCGCAGTTACGCACATCCCCTGAAATGTCCACCTGGGGCGGGAAACCTTCCCCCGGACAAGGCAGGCCACATAGTACACAAAACCAGGAAGCCCGCCTGCCAGGAGCCCGTCACAGACAGCCGGAAAATGCCCTCCAAGCGCTCCCACAAAAAGCACAAGGCCCGCGCCGCAGGCCCAGAGCACTGGGGCGAACCAGAAGGCCAGTTTCCCCACCCTGCACAGGACAAAAAGATAGCCCCACACCGACAGAAGCAAAAGAACACTTCCCACTTTTGTCACCCCTTTCTCTTCCACCGCGCCAGAAGGTTCTGGCGGATCTCATCATAGGCGGTCATCCAGGGATCCAGTTCCCGGGGCAGGGAATGCTCCCTGTCATGGATGATCTGCAGCCAGTGGCGGCGGCTTTTCTCATCCGCCGGCTCCACCGTCGCCGTGACCTTTCCCTTTCCGGCATATACGCATACCGCCTTCAGGCTTGCCTGGTAGTGTGTCGTAATCACCGTGACTTCAAACCGGTCCCCCGGTTTTGGCACCCCCCTGTCTGCTCCCTCTCCGCCTGCGATCAGAAGAGCGATCCCCTCCTCGGAGACATCCAGGGTCTCCCCTTCCAGGACCTTTTCTCCCACCACAAGGCGCGCCTGCTCCCTGGCGCCGATCCGGTCCGAGATCCGCCGGGACTCCCGCCCCAGCATGAAAAACACGGCATAGACAAGGGCCGTCAGGTTATATCCCAGCCAGAAGAGGATCACGCTGCTGTAGAGAAGCGCCAGGCCGTATTTCCCCCTGGCAAACCGGAAGATGGCCGCCACTGTCAGAAGGATCAGGATCCCGTGGGGAATGAGATAAGGGAAGGTGGCCGTCTTCTCCCGCCGCCGCTTCTTGTCCGTCACCAGAAATCTTTTCTCATGGATCCCCAGCGATTCCGCCAGCACCGGAAACACCAGGTAAGGCGCCAGGATGGTGTCAATGATCTGGCTCCACCGGGCGCTGCGGATATTGGTGCTCAGATACTCCATGGCCCGGCGGGAAAGAAGATGGGCAGGAAGCCAGAACAATATTAGCTCCCAGAACCCGCACTCCACCAGCTGAACGTCAAAAAGCGCGAACAACACCGGCGCCAGGATAAAGATCATCCGGCACAAAAACGACCACCAGTACAGCCAGGCGTTCAAATAGGACAACCGGGCGGAAAGAGAAAGCTTCCGGGTAAATATGGCGTTGGTGTTCTGGATGCTCTGGATCACGCCCCTTGCCCAGCGGACCCGCTGCCGGATCATGCTCCCCACTGTGGTGGTGGACAGCCCCGCCGCCAGCACCTCCGAGGTGGCATATGTGACATACCCCGCCTTCTGGAGGCGCAGACTGGTCTCAAAATCTTCGGTCACCGTCCCCCAGGGGAAGCCTCCGATCTCCTCCAGAGCGGCACGCAGGATCACCGTGTTGCTCCCCGTGTAGGCAGCCGTATTGGTTGCATTTCTAAGAAGATTGATCTCCCGGGAGAAGAAATCCTGCTCATTGGGGATCCCTTTTTCCGCATAGAGATTAAACTGGAACAGATCCTGATTATAGAAGCTCTGCGGCGTCTGCACCAGTCCCATCCGCACCTGAGGGATCTGGAAATAAGGGACCGTCCCCATGAGGAACTGACGCCGGGGGATCATATCCGCGTCAAAGGTGGCGACCAGAGGCGAGGTGGTCCGGGCCAGCGCGTGGTTGTAATTCCCCGCCTTGGCATGGACATTTTCCTTCATCCCGATATACCCTACCTTCAGTTCTTCTGCCATCCTGCGGACGCTGTCCCGTCCTCCGTCGTCACACACATAGATGTGTACCTTGTCCGGATCCGGATATTCCAGAAATGTACAGGCGTTCACTGTCTTGTAGAGAAGCCCGGTCGGCTCGTTGTGGGTGGCGATCAGCACGTCCACCTCCGGAAATGCTTCCGGCGGCACCTGGGGAAGGGAAAGGAAAACGCCCTCGCTTTTCATCCGGCCTATCATCAGCTCCGCCGTTCCAAAAGCGGTCACCATCTCCGCCAGCAGAAGAAGCAGGCCGGCCAGGACCTGGAAGATCCCCTCTCCCCAGGGCAGGGTGCAAAAGAGCCGCCAGAAGAGATAGACGGCAGAAAAAAAGATGGACAGGCAGAAGATCCGGTTTCTTTTCCTTACTTCCCCCTCCTTCATGATCTCTCCCGTCTCAGGCAGGCCGCCAGCACCAGAAGGCTGTCCGTCAAAGGGCGGAAATGAGACCCGGCGTTGCCCTTTACATAGACGGTCCTGATCTTCCTGGTCCGCACCGGGATCCCCTCCCTGGCACAGGCAAGGAGCATGGACATCTCATAGTCAAACCCTTCGCCGGGCACTTCCAGGAACCGCTCCAGCAGGCTGCTGTCGAAAGCCCGCAGACCGGTCTGAGTATCCCGGATCCGAATCCCTGACGCAAGACAAAGCGCCCGGGAGGCGATCCGGTTACCCAGGCGGGACCTTAAGGGCACCCCGGCCCCGGAAAAATCCCGGACGCCCAGGATCAGGCTGCCCGGCCAGCGCTCCGCCAGCAGAAGAAGCCCGGCCCCGTCCGCCGGCAAATGCTGCCCGTCACAGTCCATACACAGGATCAGGGCCTTCTCTTCCAGAAGCTGGCCCTTAATATAGGCAAACCCGGTCTTCAGAGCCCGGCCTTTCCCCAGGTTCTTCCGGTGATGAAGGACCCGGCAGCCCTCCACTCTCTCTGCCAGGGCAAATGTCTTCTGGTAATCCGGGCCGGATCCGTCGTCCACCAGGACTATCCGGGCACAAAGGCGCCTTCCCAGTTCCCGGACCTCTCCTGCCAGCCCCGGCCCCGGCTTCAGGGCCGGGATCACGATGTAGGTATTCTTCATCTCTTCTCACTCCTTCCCCTTCAGGATCTGGCTGCGGGGGCAGTCCGCGCGGCAGCCAATACATTCCCGCCGCATGCAGGCAACCTTCTTCCCATTGATATAATACCGGTCCTTCCCCAGATATTTGGCGATGTAAAGAGCTGTATCCGCGCACCGGTACAGTTCCTCATATTTTTGGAGGCTGCCGTCCACAGCCACCGCCCCTGCGCTGGCAGAGACCTGGTACTTCTCATAACTGTCCCCCAGCGCGGCGTGAAGTTCCTCAAAAAATATCCGGAACCGCTCCTCAATCATTTCCCGGGACAAGGGACCCTGGATAAGCACGGCAAACTCATCCCCGCCCAGCCGTCCGATCACATCCTCCCTGCGAAACACCCTGCACAGACAACGGGCGAAACGGATCAACAGCCGGTCCCCCGCCGGGTGTCCCTCCCCGTCATTTACCCGTTTAAAATTGTCCAGGTCGAAGAGGAGCAACATCCCCTGCCGGTCCCCCTGTTCCAGAAATTCCTCCGCCCTTCGCTCAAATCCATTCCGGTTGTAAAGACCGGTGAGGCGGTCGTACTGGGCTTCCTTCCTGGCGGTCAGAAGGGCGTCCTCCATCTGGAGCATTCCTTCTGATTTATCCACATATTCCCGCTCCAGCCGGGAGATGGTCTCCATCAGAGGCTTAAGCTCCGGGATCTGGCTGTCTCCGGCCCCAGATCCCCGCCCGCTGCGCAGGACCTTATAGATCCCTTCCTCCACCTGCCGGAAATGATCCAGCAGATATCTGCGGATAAACATGCGCACCATAAGGATCGTGACCCCGCTGATCACCGCCATTGCCGACAGGCCGGCGCCAAAGGTGGCAAACACATCCGACGCCACCCGGTCCATCCCGGTAAATGCAGCCAGATACATGTCATGCCGCTCTTTTAACACGGTACTCTGATAAGCCCCGTTGATCTCCATGACCAGCGCCTCGCCTAAGGGCAGGCCTTCAAGATAATCCAGCAGTTCCCTCCCTTCCCTCAGGGTGCGGATCCTAATGTCCTGCCGGTTGTTTTCCGTGATCCCGATGACCAGCCCCCGGGCCTTCCCGGCTGCAAAGATACTGGTATCATATTCCGTGGTAGCCTGTCTGAGAACCTCCTGCACCCGCTGGGCGCCGCTTGATAGCCCCAGTTGCTCCATATCCCCGTCCAGGCGAACCGCCGCGAACCGGGGCGATTCCACCGGCACCGCCACATAGAAATAGGCCGGCTGCTCCCAGAAGTCCGGCTCATCCACCTGCACCACAGCTCCCTTATCCCCGGGCGACGTCAAAAGCTCGGCCATCACCTGCTCTTCCTCCCGGGTTCCCACCAGTTCTTCCTCGGTGCTGACCAGGATCTTCCCGTCCGTACCCAGCAAAGAGACGGCCCCCACGCCCAGCAGTTCCCGAAAGGCTTCCAGAGCTGAAAGCTCTGCCGCCTTTGGATCATTTTCCAGAATATACGCCGTCTCCCAGGCGTGGGTTACATACTCCTCACCCAGCCGCTCTACCGTTTCCTCATATTCCCGGGTGGCCTCCTCCAGGTTGTGGTCCACACTTTCCAGAAGCTGGCTTAAATACTCTTCATTTTCTTTCCGTCCCCGCAGGTACAAAAGAATGCCGAAGATCAGGACAAACAGCAGGGCTGACACAAAGTAAAGGAACGCCAGGCGCCGGTACAGCCGTCTCATGCTTCTCCCTTCCCAGGTTCCCGCGCCTGAAAGGGCAGCTTCCTTCCCTCTTTCTGACAGGCGAAGTAAGTCTCCTTTTCCAGAGGCCTGGAGAAATAATATCCCTGGCCCAGCCTGCACCCGTGCCCCAGGAGAAACTCCATCTGTTCCCTGGTCTCCACCCCTTCCGCCACCACCTTCATCCCCAGGTTTTTTGCCAGGTTGATGGTAGATTTAAGGATAGTCTCAGATTTCTTTGCTCCGATCCGGCTGACAAAATACCGGTCCAGCTTCAGGATGTCAAAGGGGATCTGATGGAGCAGCTTCAGAGTGGAATTCCCGGTGCCGTAATCATCCATGGCGATCTGGAATCCCTGCTCCCGCAGCCTTCTGGCAAAATCCAGCATTTCCCCGGAACTCTCCGGACTGGGGGCCGTCTCTGTCAGTTCAAACCGAAGCCGGTCCACCATTTCCCCGCTGCAGTGCCCGGCGTGGAACTGGGACAGGTTGACTGACACCCAGCCGGGGTCGATCCCCCCTTCCCGGGCTTCCCGGATATCCCTGCAGACTATGCGCAGCACCTCGCAGTCCAAAAGGGGCATCAGGCCGTTCTCCTCCAGCGCAGGGATGAACCGGCCGGGGAGGATCAGTCCCTTCCCCGGCCTTTGCCAGCGCACCAGCGCCTCCGCGCCCACGATCTTACCTGTCTCCATATCCACCTGGGGCTGATACCAGACACAGAACTCCCGGTTGTCAAGAGCCGCCGCCAGAACCTCCCTTTCCCCCTGCAAGGCCTTTCTTCCCATACCGTCCACTCTCCCGCCTTTTCTGATTAGAATGGCCGGGGAGAGCGGATTTTATACCTGTTTCCGAAATGAAAAAACCCGGGAACCTAACGTTCTCGGGTTTCCTTAAGAGGCGCAGACCGGATTTGAACCGGTGAATCAGGGTGTTGCAGACCCATGCCTTACCACTTGGCTACTGCGCCTTATCGGGCACTCGTTTATTATAACAAATGCCCGCTGTGAAGTCAACATTTTAAAAACCTAATTCTTCATTTACCAGGATCACTTTGATCCGCCCCGGCCGCTTGGAATACCGGGTTACCAGGAACTGGCAGCAGATGGTATCCGGGATCTTACAGTCGAAACAGGCTCCCGTCTTGCTGCAGGGCGTTGACAGCCCAAACCGCTGGGCGTTGATAGGCGCCGCCTCGTTCCGCGCCCTGGACATCGCGCTTTCCACATCCCGGGCCACCTTGTTCATCCCCACGATCATCAGCACATTCCTGGGCCCCGCGCAGATGGCGGACACCCGGTTGCTGTTCCCGTCGATGTTGACCAGGATGCCGTCCTCCGTGATGGCGTTGGAACTGCACAGGAAGAAATCACAGTCATAGGCTGCCAGCTCCATCTTCCGCTTCTCCTCCGGGGTTTTCGCCCCCTCCCGGTCATAGGCCGTGTAGTTCCCCTGGCGGATCGCATCCTTCAGCCCAATCTCCGCGATGGACATAGATCCTCCCCAGCTCACCGAACTCCCCTCCGGGATCAGCTCCAGCGCTTTTTCAAGCGCTTCCTCCTTCGACTCCACGTAGTACCCCTCCATGTTGCGGGACTCCAACCCCTTGATGATCGTCTCACCCAACATCCTGTTCCGCTTGATCCGATTTTCGTTCATCTCTTCTCCTCCTGTCTGGTTGGGGACGTGGTATTTTCAGAAATACCACGTCCCAGATTGAAAATACCCTGTCCCTAATTGAACCGTCCTTCCCGCATCTGCCTCCGTCTTTTCTTCCAGTCTGGCAGAAATCGGGTCATATAAGCCTGAAATCTCTTATCATGGCTTGGCTCGATCAAATGACACAATTCATGCACCACGATATATTCCAGGATCTCATCCGGAAAATAATAAAGCCTTGTATTGATCCGGATCCTGCCAGTGCCCACCGTACAGCTTCCCCAGCGGGTCTTCATCTTCCGAAGGGTCCACCCGGAGGCATGTACTCCCATCCGGGGTTCCCATTTTTTGGCGTAAAACTCTACCTTCTCCTGCAACACCTTCCGCTGCGCCCGAGTCAGTTCCGGCTCCGCCTCCCGGTTCACAGCCGCGGCCCGCATACGCTCCTGGTGTTTCCGGATCCAGCGCTCCTTTTCCTCCACAAACGTCCGGATCCGACTCACGGGCACCTGCCTGGGCGCTGTCACCAGCACCTGTCCCTCCGGCGGTTTCAGATAAAGATTGATGTTTTTCACCCTTCGGTATTCGATTGTAACAGGGATTTCATTAATATAGATTATTTTTGCCATAAACTTATCATACCAGAAATTTTTCAAAAAGGGACAGGGTATTTTCAATCTGGGACGTGGTATTTTTAAAAATACCACGTCCCCACCTAAAAAAACCAGGAGCGGCAGCCTTGATTTCAGGCTGCCGCTCCTGGTTTTTCCGCGAACATGTTTTTCCGCGAATATGTTTTTCTACGAACATACATTGCCGGTTTATTCTGCCGTTTCTTCCTCTTCTGCTGTATCTGCCGCTCCGGAGTGGATCTCGATCACGCTTGCAACCGCTGTCTCCGGATCTGTAGTAAGATCGATCTCCGGATTGGATGCGATCTCCAGGTCTCCCACCTTGATCACGCCTCCCAGCTTCATGTCGCCCACGTCTACCCGGATCTTATCTACCAGCGCAGACGGATATGCCTTGTACGCGACCTCATGCAGATGCTGTTCCACCATTCCGGTGTTCACCTTCTCATGGTTGATCAGGATGATCTCTGCTGTGGAATGTACTTTCTCATCGCTTACCAGCGCCTGGAAATCCATCTCGTCCACCCGGCCTTTCAGGCTGTTGAAATCCACTTCCTTGATCAGCACGTTCATCGTCTGCCCTTCAATATCCAGCAGGATCTGGCTTCCCTTTCCGCTGGTCTTCAGAAGACGTTCCACTGCCGGTTTCTCCATCTTGACCGGAATCGAACCTTCCATGTCTCTTCCGAATACATTGCCGGTAACAAAACCTTCCCTTCTTAATTTCTTTGCCTTGATGTCCATACTTCTTTTTTCAGCTTTTAAAGTATCCATTTGTCTCTTCCTCCAAAAATCTGATTTGCTTAGCAGGCCTTCACATTTGGCAGGTCGTTAAGTAGGTTTTCTTGCTACAACTGTATTATAACACCTATGTCAAGAGGGGGTGGCGTATATTTTTAAAATCTGTTATAATTACCAATTGATTTCCCTTTTTGGAAATGCTATAGTTATTTTATCGAACAAATGTTTGCTTTTATTGGAGAATTTTTATGACGAATTTACGGAAAATCTTTCGAACCTATCTTCTTCTGGGCCTTCTGATCCTCTCGGCTCTCTTCCCCACAGGCTGCGGCGCCTTCGCAGAGCGCCCTCCTATTGCCGCCGAGCTGGAAGACGTGCCGGCCTACGAGGGAGAACCCTATGTTGAAGTGGCCGGAAATGAACCTGATTTCTCAGAAGAAGACCTGGAACCGGAGTCCTATGAAAGTTACAGCGATCTGGACTCTCTGGGCCGCTGCGGGGTCGCCCAGGCCTGCGTGGGTCAGGACCTTATGCCCACAGAAGACCGGGAATCCATCGGCCAGATCAAACCCACCGGCTGGCATACGGTAAAATATGAGGGCGTGGACGGCAATTATCTCTACAACCGCTGTCACCTGATCGGATTTCAGCTTACCGCGGAGAATGCCAACCCGGAGAATCTGATCACCGGCACCCGCTTTATGAACGTGGACGGTATGCTTCCTTTTGAAAATGAAGTGGCGGAGTACGTCCGCGAGACAGACAACCATGTACTGTACCGGGTCACTCCCATCTTCGACGGCGATAATCTGGTGGCCTCCGGCGTACAGATGGAAGCCCTGTCTGTGGAAGACGAGGGCGCCGGAGTCTCCTTCAATGTCTACGTCTATAACATCCAGCCCGACGTTGTGATCAACTATACCAACGGCGAAAGCCAGCGGGGCGACCCCACCGGTGATCCCCAGACCCGTCCGGTACCGGACGCCGCCCCTGCGGAAGAACCAGATTCTAACGAGACCACCCCAGAAAACTCTTCTTCTGAGGAAGAGAGCCGCACCTACATTCTGAACAAGAACACCCAGAAGTTCCATCTGCCCGACTGTTCCGGCGTCGCAGATATCAAGCCCCGGAACAAAGAAACCTTCACCGGCGACCGGGACACACTGCTGGAACGAGGCTATGAACCCTGCGGAAGCTGTAATCCATAGACATCTTACAGAAAGGGAATCTTATGATCCGCAACATTTTATTTGACCTGGACAACACTTTATTTGATTTTGACAAGGCAGAAGCCCTGGCGGTGCGCCGCACTCTGCTGGAACTGGGCGTCGATCCCACCCCGGCTGTCGTAGCCCGCTACAGCCAGCTGAACCTGGCTCAGTGGAAACTTCTGGAGCTGGGACAACTGACCCGCCAGGAGGTAAAGCTCCGCCGGTATCAGCTGCTCTTTGAGGAGCTTGGCATCCGGCAAGATCCCGGGAAAGCCGCCCGGATCTATGAAACCCAGCTTGGCATCGGCCATTACTTCATAGAAGGGGCGGAAGAACTTCTCCAGGAACTCCACGGGAACTACCGCCTCTATCTTGTCACCAACGGCACTGCCTCCGTACAGAAAAGCCGGCTGCAAAGCTCCGGGATCCAACCTTACTTTCAGGGGATCTTTATCTCGGAAGAGCTGGGTGCAGACAAGCCAAACGCCGCCTACTTTGACGCCTGCTTTGCCCGGATCCCGGATTTTCAAAAGGAAGAATCCGTGATCGTAGGAGACAGCCTGACTTCTGACATCAAAGGAGGCCTTAACGCGGGGATCCGGACCATCTGGTTCCACCCATCCTCTGCTGCCAACGAGACCGGGATCCAGCCGGACTATGAACTCCATGCACTCAAAGACCTTCCTCAGCTTTTAACCAGGATCTGATCCAACACCAACGGACCAGAGACCGGAAAGGAGGCAGCCATGCCTGAAGCCAAGACACATTCAGGAAAAGCCCTTTATATCTCTTTTATCCTGATCCAGAGCCTGGTCTACGGGATCGGCAATCCCCTGACCAAAGTGGCCTACCATAGCATTACGCCGCTGTGGCTTCTGGCCGCCCGGTTTTCTCTTGCCTTTCTTTTGTTTGCCCTTTTCTTTGGCCGCCGGCTCTTCTCTCAGCTGCGGAATGTGTCCTGGACCCTTTGGCTTCCTTCTGCCCTCTGCTGCGCAGGCGCCTATATCTCCTGCAACCTGGCCCTTGACCTTACCGCCGCCACCAACGTAGGATTCATCATGTCCCTGCCGGTTTTATTCGCTCCCCTTCTGTTTTCCCTGGTGTTCCGCCGTCCCTATGCCTGGCGGCACCTTCCGGTACAGCTTGTGACCATTGTGGGACTGTTCCTGCTGTGCTGCAATACCGGCACTTTTTCCTTTGGCCCCGGCGAAGCCCTGGCGCTTCTGGACGCCCTGTGCCTGGCCGGCGTCCTGGTATTCGGCGAGAAGGCTATTGCCCAAATGGACGTGCTTTCTGTCACGGGAGTACAGATCGGCGTCACCATGATCCTGAGCCTCGCCGGGGCTCTGATTTTCGACCACACCTCCGTCCTTGCGGCCGCAAAGCCGGAAGCCTGGCTGGTGGTCCTCTACCTGGCAGGCGTGTGCACCATCGCCGCCTATCTTTTGCAAAACAAAGCGGTGGCGCACCTCAGTGCATCCACCGTCTCTATGCTCCAGTGCACCCAGCCCATCCTGACTGCACTGGTGGCCTATTTTCTACTGGGCGAGACCCTGAACAGCCTGGGCCTTCTGGGCGCAGGGCTGATCCTGATCTGCCTCTTTATCGACAGCCGGATCCCGCAATAGGGCTTCCGCTTTTTGCAGAATCCTCCTATTCCTCCTCGATCCTGCACGCAAAAGGAGCAAGTACCACACCGTCCATTTCCACTTCCCTGGCATTGTGATTCAGGGTGATCCGGATTCTGTGATCTTTACTTCCCCGATATACAATCTCCACCCCTTCCGGAGATTCCTCACAACAGATTCCCTGCTCCTCCCAGATCTTTGCCATCACCTGTCGCAGGAGTTCCTCTTCCAATCCGCATCCCAGATAATAAATGCTGCCTTTCCCGCATTGCTTCCTGGTCACCGCTCCATACTCCCGGTAAAACGCATCCTGATAATGAAAGAGCACTTCTGCGCCTTCTGTCTCCAACATATCCCGGAAAATGCCGCCATGCCCGTGAACACCGGCATATCTTCCTTCTCCTTCCAACGGAAATTCCTGCCCGTCCTGCAGGCTCTCCGTTTCGGCCACACAGACGCCGGCGGCATCCTGGAAATCCAAAGGGATCTTTTTCCCAAATACCAGGTTGTTGTCCTCATCTTTGACAAAAGTCCGGAACGTTATGATCACGGTTCCACCGTTTTCTGCAAATCTTCGGATCTCCTTCTGAATATCCAGCCTGGCAATGATCATTACCGGCAGGATCACTACCCGGTATCCCAGGAGATCACTCCCGGCCGGGATCACGTCCACCGGCACATTCCCATCATAGAAAATCTTGTGAAACCGTTTCATTTCCTTCTCACAATCCAGCATGGGGCTTTGCCGCTGGATCCGGAAAGCTGCCAGCGAATCATAATCATACACGATGGCCGCCTGGCTTCTTACCGGTGTCTCCAGTGCATGCTGATATTCCTGTACTTCCCGGAAAAATTTCTGTGCCTCATAGAACTTCCGCCGCTTCACATTGTCCCCGTCCAGAATGCCGTAACAGAACTGCTCCGCTCCTTTGAGCGCTCCCCGGTACCGGAAATACAACAGGGATTCACATCCTCTGGCCATTCCCTGCCAGGACCACAATCTTGCCTGTCCCGGTCTGGGCGCATACCCTGTCACATCATGTCCCTGGGCTCCCAGGATTGCTTCTGTGATCCAGAAATTCTCCTGTCTTAAACCCCGGATATAGTCCAGCCCAAAGGCGATCTCATTGGGTGGCAGCGGTTCCCTCTGGCCTCCCCATACCGGATAATTATTATAAGCCGCCCGGTCCAGTTCCTTTGCCACCCGGGAATAATCCACATGCTTCCCAAGCCCTCCTCCCGGGAAATCATGCAGCACCACAGCCCCCGGGATGATCTCATGAAGCAGCTCTGCCTGAAATCTTGCAAACTTCACGATACTTTCACTTCGAAACCGTTCCCAGTCCAGCCGAAGTGACGGATTGTGTGTTGTGATGGTCTCTCTGGGCATCGGGATCTCGTCAAAGTCATTATACTCCTGAGACCAGAAGGCTGTCCCGTACGTCTCATTCAGGAGCCCGATATCGCCCCGGAACTTCTCTCTCAGGAATTCCTGAAATGCCTTATGGCACCGGGGACACCAGCAGAGGTCGCTACCCTCATGCCCTAGCTCATTGTCGATCTGCCAGGCCACGATCCCTTTCTCTCCCTTGAAATGTTCCGCCTGAGCCCGGATGATCTTCTCTGAATATTCATATATATACGGATTGTTAAAACAATGCACATGTCTCCCGCCAAAAACCCGCCTCTGTCCATTTTCCGATTCTGAAAGGATCTCCGGATGCTTTTTGGCAAGCCAGGACGGGATCGCCGCCGTAGGCGTTCCCATGATCACGGCAAGTCCTTTTTCTCTTGCCTTCTCCACCACCCGGTCAAAATACGAGAAATCATATGCGCCTTCTGACCGCTCCATCCGGTGCCAGGCAAACTCCCCGATCCGGATCACATTGCAGCCTAATTCACAGATGGTATCCAGATCCTGGTCCAATAGGGAATCCTCCCACTGCTCCGGATAATAATCCACACCTAACCACATTTCCTGCTCCCTCCCGCGTCCGTTCTGTCTGATTTACAGAATTAATTTAACACAGCGCCTGTAAAACCACAAGAAAAAACATCAGGACGCCCTATATGGGCCCCCTGATGTCTCTCTCTTCTTTCTTTATCACAGTTCCTTTTTAATAATCCCCGATCTCCGGGATCGCCCGGAATGCGTTTGCTTTTCTGTCAAGCACACACGCTTCTTCCGTTCCGATATCCAGAATGGTATTGCGCACAGACTCTTCCTCCACCAGTACCGCTGTCACTGGAATCTCTTTTGCTCTGGCGATACTCAGCATTGCCTCTACCTGAGCGGAATAGCAGGCATCCTGAGCCTCCTTTGACTCTTCAGCCGCTTCTGTCAGCGCAGCGATATGATTGGCGCAGACATAGTTGTTCCTGCCCGCCCCGATCCGGATGATCACCGGCTTTGCTCCCGCCGGCACAATATACTCTTCATCAAGGATCTCAGAAAAATGATTCGCTGTCACCGCATTATGATTTCCACTGATATACACAAGCCCGTAGAGGTCATCAAGCCCGTTTCCATGTGCACGCATCGGCGGCCAGGGCTCCCGGGAACGATAAAAATGATTGGACGATATCAGATTTTCCGCACAATTTCCTTCCAGCACCAGCATTCCGGGATAAAAGGAATGAAAACGGTTCCCTGTCACGATGGAACGCGCCACCCCGTCCAGATGCACGCTGCTCTTCCCCCGGGGGAAAATATTGTTGGAAGAGATCAGAAGCCCTCCAAAATTCTGTGCGTAGATAGAATATCCTTTGTATCCCGCGCCGATCAGGTTTTCCGTCACTTTGGAGGCCTGTCCCCATCCACGCAGTTCAATACAGCTTCCACATTCTGCAATAAAATTGTCATGAATACTCAGTGCATCTGCATGGTAGATCGTAATGGCATGCTCCAGATAAACAAATCCCATCCCTGTGATGCGGAAAGAATCCTGCGCCCCCGCCACATAGATCCCGGTCTTTCCATTTACATAGGTGTTCTCCGGGTTGGGCTCTCCGGTTCCGTCATCCACAAAATGCAGCCCGTCGATACAGAAATTTTCAAATTCCACGGAACTGATCCGCGGACTTCCCTCCCGCTTCACATAGAATGCAGCCTGGGCTTCCTCTCCGCCCTCTTCCTTTGCGGGAAGATCCACCAGGATCCGGCTGCCCCCCGGCCATAATTCATGGAGTCCGCAGATCTCGTCTTCCGGAACATTGAACCGAATGCTGGAAGAAGTAAATCCGTGGCCGGATCCCATGATCTTCAGATAACTGATATCGATCACTACCTGGGTGCGAAGATGATAATCTCCCACCGGGATATAGATCACTGCTCCCGGTTTTCCGCCTTCCCGGACATCCTTCTCCGTCTGGCGCTTTTTCACATCATCGATTATGCTGTTGATCACCTGACCGATATCCTCATAGGGATCTCCCACATGCCATTCTGTTACGTCATAATAATTTGTGCCAGCCATATCTGCCATTTCTCCTTTATGTTCTATTTTATCTGAAACACTCTTTCAGACCGTAGGATCTGTATCCTCTGATCACTGCGCGGCCTCCGGCAGCGCGGATCAGGATCTTGTTCTGCCCGTTTCCTGCATAAATATTATTTGCATGATTATTCTGATACTGATCCGCAAAAATCTCCACCGAACTCTGATCCGAGAAAACATGGATATCCAGTTCTTTCTTCCCCTTCAGGAACAGCACGCTTCTTGAAACTCCCGCGCTCCATCCGTCCGCCCGGGACCGGTCCACGCTTAAGGTCCCCTGCCTTAAGTCTATCATACACCGGGTTTGCCTGCCCTCGCCGCAGCGAAGGTCCAGTTCTATTTTTTCTGCCTGTGTCTCTTCCAGGTCGATGGCAAACTGCATTTCAAAGGAAATCCCGTCTCCGGCTCTCAATTCTTTTTCTTCTGCGTCTCCCAGTTCTATCCGGTCTTCGCAGCACTCTTCTTCCCGCAGTTTTTGAAGTTCCTTCACCGGAACGAACTGCAGGGTATGATCCGGGAGCATCCGCACTTCCCGGAGCAGGTTGAAGAACCCACACCAGCCCTCCCGGTAAGTGGGCCCCCAGTCTTTCCAGAAGGGCATGCATTCCCATTCATTGGCCCAGGCCGCGATCAGCCGTCTTCCGTCCGGCGCCTCGAAAGACTGCGGCGCATAAAAATCCATCCCCCAGTCGATCTCCCCGGACAGATCCCAGTCAAACCGTCCCGTATCATAGTCAAAATCCCCTACGAAATATACTGCCTTCCGGTCTCCTGCCCCCATAGGAGAACACATAAGGACATATTTATCTTCCAGCGGATAGAAATCCGGACATTCCCACATGTAGCCCCATTCGCCCCGGCTCTCTGCAAGCACATTGACATAGGTCCAGTGCAGCATGTCTTCCGACCGGTACAAAAGAGCCTGCGCCCGGTTATTGCAGCTTGCCCCGCACACCATGTAATAACTGTCTTTGTGTTTCCATATCTTGGGATCCCGGAAATGCTGTCCGTCCACTCCTTCCGGCGGAAGGATCACCGGATTTCCTTCGTATTTCTCAAAATGGATCCCATCCTCACTGTACGCAATGCACTGGGTCTGTATATTTCCTGATCCCCGGTTAGTCACCCCGGTATACATCAGGAACAGTTTCCCCTCATGCACGATCGCGCTTCCGGAGAAACAGCCGCCCTTCCTGTAATCATCATACTCCTCACTGGGAGCCAGCGCCAGCGGCAGATACTCCCAGTGGAGCAGATCTTCGCTGACCGCATGGCCCCAGTGCATAAAATCCCAGAAACCGCTGTACGGATTCCACTGAAAGAAAAAATGATATTTCCCTTTATAGAAGATCAGGCCGTTAGGATCATTCAGCCACCCGGTCTGAGGCATAAAATGATAATGCTGCCTCATGGGACCTGCCTGCACCATTTCCTTTTTCTGTTCAGTCTCAATCTGTGCCTGTTCGATTCTTTGCTGCATGAGTTCTCTCGACATAAACTTCTCCTCTTCCTCTTTAGCCTTTTACCGCTCCTGCGGTCATTCCCTGGACAATGTATTTCTGCGCCACCAGCGAGATGATCATAACCGGGAAGCTAAACAGGAACGCTCCCGCGCACATCGGTCCCAGGTCCAGGTTGTAGGCAGACAAAAATCCTGCAAGTCCTACCGTAAATGTCTTGGCATTGGTACTGGTCAGAAGCAGCGCCAGCAGGAAATCGTTCCAGGCCAGGAACAATGTAAAGATAAATGCCGTGGCCAGCCCTGGCGTACAAATGGGCAGGATCACCCGCCGGAATGTCTGGAGGCTGTTTGCCCCGTCCACATAAGCCGCTTCATCCAGCGTTGTGGGAATCCCTTCATAGAAGCTGAGCATGGTCCACATGACAAAGGGCATGTTCACCGCCGCATAAACGATGATCAGCGCAATCCTTGTATCGTACAGCCCAAGATCACAGATCAGCTCATAGATCGGAACTGCGATACTGGATGTTGGTATCATTTTCAGACAGAGGATCAACACGATCAGTACAATGGAGAGCTTCGCCCCGGAGCGCTGGATGGCGTACGCCGCAAGCGCGCCCAGGATCAGCGCGATGACCGTGCTGCACACTGCCGCCGTCAGGCTGTTTACAAGAAACTGCAGTGCACCCATCCGCTCAAACAGCCCCGTGAAATTTTCCACCGAAAACATCTCCGGGAAGAATTTCGGCGGTACCGCGATCACTTCCGAACCAGGTTTGAAAGAACAACAGATCACATAAATATATGGGATCAGCCAGAACACAGTAAGAACGACTGATATCAAGATTCCAACTTTTTTAAATAGTTCACCTTTTCTTTTCACTTTCGTTTCCTCCTGTTCCCACTGTTAGTTTGCCTTTTTCTTCGGATTCCACAGGCTCTGCATGAAAACAAGCGTAAAGATCACCAGCGCTGCAATAAAGACGACTGCCATTGCGCTTGCGTATCCAATGTCATTGTATCGCGTCAGCGTCTTATAGATCACGATGCTCAAGGTCTCGGACGAACTGTTCGGCCCGCCCTCAGTCATTGCCCAGATAATGTCAAATGTCCGGGCTGCGTCGATGATCCGGACAGAAAGGGCTGTCAGAAGCACCGGCTTGATCATGGGAAGCTTGACATAGAAAATCTGCTGGAACATATTTGCCCCGTCGATCTTCGCCGCCTCCATAACACTGGAGTCCAGGCCCTGCAAGCCTGCCAGCGACATCAGCATCATAAACGGCACCGTCAGCCAGATATCCGCGATACAGCATGCCAGGAGCGACCATTTGGTGTCCGCCAGCCAGAGGATATCGCCGCTCTCGGCCAGGATCCCCACACGAGTCAGAAGCTCATTGACGATACCAAAACTGGAACTCATCATCAGCTTCCAGGTAAGTCCTGCCACCAGCGGCGCGATCATCAGCGGCGCCATCATCAACGCCCGGATCACTTTGCTGCCCTTGTAGTTCAGTTCAAAGAACAGCGCAAACAAAAGCCCGATCACAGTCTCTACGCTGACTGCGATCAAAATATAAACAAATGTATTCTTTAACTGCTTCAAAAATCCGCCTGCCGTGAAAGCACGGATATAATTTTCCAATCCAACAAACGTCTTTTCCCCGGTAATCCCGATCTCAAAAAAACTGTCGATAACCATGGAGATGATCGGATATATCAGAAACGCGCCCATGAAGATCGCGCCCGGCAAAAAGAATAACAACAATGTTTTTCTCGAAATCAATCTCATATGTCTACCGCCTTTTTTAAAACAGAGGGCGGCCCCAGGATCAGGTCCTTGCTCAGGGAACGCCCTCTGTCAGTCAAATCATTCAGGAATCAGCTTCCGTTTTACTTTCCAATCGCTTCAATTTCAGCCTGTGCTGCTTCCAGTGTCTCATTTACGTCAGCTCCGCCAAGGCAGGACTCTACAACTCCGATCAGAGTCTCTTCGATCTGTGCCCATGTGGATACCATCGGTCTTGGCTGGGACTGAGCCGCTTCCAGTGTCTCAAGTACTGCGGTTGTATGTTCGTTTCCGGCTTCCTGACCTGCTTCCTCATATACGGAGGTTCTTCCTGCGATCTTCAGGGTGAGATCCATATAGTCGGCATTGTGATCATACATATATTCTACATACTGCTGTGCCATTTCTTTGTTTGCAGAATTTTTCATTACACACTGATACCAGGGGCCTGTTGTTGCGCCGATTCCCGCGCTTCCTGCGATCATCGGTGCGCAGCCTACTTTATCGGCGCCAAGTGCTTCTACTGCTGCCGGATACTGATGGCTCCAGTTGATCTGCATTGCTGTTTTTCCGTTTGTAAACAGTTCCTGAGACTCTGTGGCTGCTGTTGCAAGCGCGTCAGACGGGGTATAATCCGCACCTGACGTCTCTACCATAAAGTTCATGGCGTCTACATACGGCTGGGTTGTGATATTTACATTTCCGTCTGCGTCAAATACAAGTCCTTCTGCGCCAGCCTGGCATGCGAAGTCAAGGTAAGAGCATACGGCGTCGGAACCGCTTCCCAGTACGGTTGTTCCATACATATCACTTGTTGCCACTTCCTCTGCAACTGCTTTATACTCATCCCATGTGGTCGGCACTTTGTCCTCAGGGATAATGTCTTTTCTGTAGATCAGGATCTTGCAGTTTGTCCACATCGGATATCCGAGAAGATTTCCGTCAATGGTACCACTTTCTTCCAGTGTGGGAAGGAAGTCGCTGGTATCTGCGTCCGCCACAGGCTCAATGGCATCTGCGAAAGCCGCCAGCCATACAAAGTCCATGCAGGCAACGTCATGTGCTGCTTCTCCGGCCTTGATCTCTGTGGAAAGCTTATCGTACATTCCTGTATAGGCCACTGCATCCACGATCACTTTGCATCCGGTCTCTTCTTCAAAATCCGCTGCCGTCTCATTTGCAAGAGCCTCGGCAGGAGATCCGCTTTCTACAAGAACCGTAATACTGTTTCCACCGCCTTCTTCGGATTCAGAAGCGCTGTCTCCTGAACCGCCGCATCCGGCTGCCATCGTTGCTACCATCGCTGTCACAAGCAAAATACTGAGCAATTTCTTTTTCATCATTCTCCTCCTTATTTGTAGCTTTGTTAACATGTTTCTCCTGCTTTTCGCCCCGGCAGCATAGCAGATCATCGCCGGCTTTTTTGATCTGCAACTGCCCCGAAAGCTCTTCGCAGGACTTATATAATGATCATATTCAGGACGTCCTCGCTTTCACAGGTCTCCTGAAATGATACATCCCATATCTTTTTTTCTCCAATGTGGAACCCGTTCCATCTTCTTTTAAAAAAAGAAAAGCAACAGATTAACTCCTTAATGGAACGCGTTCCACATAATCATAAACTAAAATTATTTTCTTAAATCTAATTATAATCAGGCTGTCAGATTTGTCAATAATTTCTCTTGTTTTCATTCATTTTTGTGTAATTTATCTAATTTTGCTCTTCCCTTTTTGTACACTTTGAGTGTCATCCAGAAAAATATATCTTCCTTTTTTACGGAAGAGTTGTCTTCCCCCTTCTAAGCTCCACTCCCAGCAGCACCGCCTCGTCATGGTACTCTTTTCCGTTGATCAGATCTGTCAACAGGCGCACAGACTCCCTGGCCAGTCCCTCCAGTGGCTGGACCACTGCCGTCATCCGGGGTTCCGACAACTCTGTGATAAAAGTACCGTCATAGGCAATAAATTTTACATCCCGCGGCACTTTCCGATGCCGCCGGATCGTCTCATTCATGCACTCAATGGCCAGTGCATCCACGGCAAACACGCCGTCGAAATCCTCTGTTTTTGAGAAAACGTCCTGCACAACTTCTTTATAATATGCCAGATCCAAACGGTTCCACTCCATATCGTAAGTATAGGTCGGGATATGGTGTTCCTTCATGATACGCTCAAATTCAATATGCCGCTCGTGATACGGAGAATCAACGATCGCCGAACCGCGGAAATGAAGGATCTTCCTGCACCCGCTCCGGATCAGCTCCTCTGCAGCCAGGCGTCCGCCCTCTTTATGATTCACCGCCACAACAGGAATGTGTTCTCCCAGATATCGGTCCAGGGCTACGATGGGCTTATTAACCTTCTGGTATTCCTTTACGTCCAGAGAATGTACACCGGTGATCACGCCGTCTACGATATGGCGGTTCAGCATATCCAGATACTCCAGCTCTGCATTGCTCTCCTTCACCGTATTGCAGACCATCATTTTGAACCCCGCCTCATACAATTCCGCCTCCGCATAGTCAACAAACTCCGCAAAAAAAGGGTTCAGAACATTCGGCACAAGCACCGCGATGATCCCTGTCCGTTTGTGATACAGATTCCGGGCCAGTTCATTGGGCGTATAATTCAATTCTTTCATGGCGACTTCGATCTTTTTTCTTGTCGCATCCGCCACATATCCGCTGTTGTTCAACATTCTGGAAACCGTGCCCACACCAACGTTGGCACGTTTTGCCACATCCTTTATCCCTGCCACTGCAATTCTCCTTTTCGTATTCCCTTCTTGCAGTTTATCACAATCGTCTCCCCCCTGCAAATATCGTTTTATCTCATCCCGTCAATGAGCCTGCGGATGGTTTCTTCCGTCTCTTCCAGCGCATCCGCGATCTCCGGGACCGTCATCCCTTTCGCGAGCTTCTTCTCGATCTGGCAGATCAGCGTCTGCTCTCTGCCACGCTCGATCCCCTGCTCGATCCCCTGCTCGATTCCTTGCTCGATTCCCTTTTGTATTCCGATTTCTTCTACATAATCACTTAGATTGCACATCTGGTTCAACTCCTCTCCTATTGTTTCCGTTTCCATTGGTATCGCAAATTCTGTTTCCAATTGCTGGATCTTTTCTTTTGCCCGGACTCCAGGTGCCAGGAGCACACCCAGCATCCGCGTCAGAGGATCTCCTTTCTTTGACTTTGGATTCAGACACACCATCACCACTGCCAGCTTATCATAAGTCTCTCTCTGATCCGGGATCCCGGGGATCAGATCCTCTTTGCACATCCGGTACGTGGAGATCGCATTCCCGATATAGTCCGGCGCATTCATACAGATCCAGATACTATACACCTTACGGATGTTATCATAATCTCTTCCGGAAAACTCCGTCCCCTTCTGGGCCGAGATCATACGGGCCCCATAGAAGACGCCTCTGGTTGTAAGAAAATATCCAGGATAGAATGCCTTCTGTGCCTCCACATTGACCAGTAGCTTGATCCGTTCTTTCCGCGATTTAAGACAGGCAGAAAAACGAATATCATAGTAAATCTCCCCCTCCCCGGGGACTGCATCTTCCTGCGCTTCTCCTTTAATCTTTTCTGCCTTCCACCGATTGCTCCTGCCTGGCAGAGCTCCCACCTCAGACACTTCAATGTCTGATCCGATACAGGATTTGATCTCTTCCACAGACATATCTGCAAATTCTTCCGTAACATACTTTAAGATCCATGCCAGGATGATCTTGTTTGCCAGTACTCGTTTCACGTGATTGTCGTACTGGTTCTTCCCTTCCGCCAGAGAAAGATCTCCGGCCAGTTCATTTCGCATAGGCTTCTTCCTTTCTTCATTATAACGAAGCGTTCACATAGTTACAAGCAGTTGATTTCTGCCTCTGAACAGGAGGCTTTAGAACTACCAGATTCTCTGGCGGCGTAAGATGTGGCGATATGCCTGCCGCCTTAGATAAAATGAATGTAACACAAAACGGCCTGACATGCAAGCCGTCTCTTTTCTCCTATCTCACAGAAAAAAGCCCCGGAAACCATCATTTCCAGGGCTTATGAAGAAGGCGCAGACCGGATTTGAACCGGTGAATCAGGGTGTTGCAGACCCATGCCTTACCACTTGGCTACTGCGCCATATGACTCCAACGGGAATCGAACCCGTGTTACCGCCGTGAAAGGGCGATGTCTTAACCGCTTGACCATGGAGCCATAGCACGCCGCTCTCGGCGTGACCGTGGTTTATAATATCACACTCCCCGCCACTTTGCAACGGGTTTTTTACTTTTTCCCCATTTTTATCTCCATTGACAAACACTTCCGAATCCGCTATCTTGAGAGGAAGAAATTCAGGGAGGAGATCACATGAAAGCATTAGTTTTAGCAGAGAAACCTTCTGTCGCCCGGGATATCGCCCGGGTCCTTGGCTGCCACAGGAATCTTCCCGGCGCCATTGAAGGTCCCAGATATATCGTTACCTGGGCTCTGGGCCATCTGGTCACTCTGGCCGACCCGGAGGCTTATGACCCCAGATTCAAAGAATGGAAGATGGATTATCTTCCCATGGTGCCGGCCAAATGGGAGCTGGTAGTGATCCGGCAGACCGCCAAACAGTACGGCCACGTCAAAGCCCAGCTTTTGCGCAAGGATGTGGATCAGATCATCATCGCCACTGACGCGGGAAGAGAAGGAGAACTGGTGGCCCGCTGGATCCTGGACCGTTCCGGCTGCCATAAGCCCATCAAACGGCTCTGGATCTCTTCCGTCACCGACAAGGCCATCCGGGAGGGATTCGCTCACTTAAAGGAAGGCCGCCAGTACGATCCCCTCTATCATGCAGCAAGGAGCCGGGCCGAGGCCGACTGGCTGGTAGGGATCAACGCCACCCGTGCTCTCACCTGCAAGTACAATGCCCAGCTTTCCTGCGGAAGGGTCCAGACCCCTACCCTGGCCATCATTGCCCGGCGGGAGGAAGAGATCCGCTCTTTTTGCCCTCAGGAATACTACGGCCTTACCTGTCTGGCCGGCGGCGTCACCTGGACCTGGCGGCAGAAGAAAGGCGGCAGCACCCGCACATTCCAGAAGGCTCCCCTAACAGAGCTGGAGCAACGGCTAAAGGGCCAGTCTCTCACCATCACAGACATACAGAGATCCTCCAGGAAAACATTTTCCCCAGGGCTCTATGACCTGACAGAACTGCAGCGGGACGCCAACCTGCGGTTTGGCTTCTCTGCCAAGGAAACCCTGAACATCATGCAGCGGCTCTACGAACACCACAAGGTGCTTACCTACCCCCGGACCGACTCCCGGTACATCGGCACCGATATTGTCCCCACTCTGAAAGAACGGCTGGCCGCCTGCAACATCGGACCCTATTGGAAATATATCCCGGCTCTTCTCAAGGCTCCCATCCGGACCAGCAAAACCTTCGTGGACGACAAGAAGGTCAGCGACCACCACGCCATCATCCCCACGGAAGAGTTCGTGCAGCTGGAGCACATGAGCAATGAAGAGCGGAAGATCTACGACCTGGTGGTGCGCCGCTTTATCAGCGTCCTTTATCCCGCCTGCGAATATGAAGAAACCTCCCTTACCGCCCAGGCTGCCGGCGAGACCTTCGCCGCCCGGGGGAAACGGATCCTTTCTTCCGGCTGGAAGGCCGTTTATGAAGACGGCCCAGCCTGGGAAGACAGCGATTCCGACAGCCAGGATGACCCGCAGGTTTTCCCGGGAAGCCAGAATCTTCCGCAGCTGAAAAACCAGGACCGCCTTCCCATCAACCGGGTGAATCTGACTTCCGGCAAGACAAAACCACCGGCCAGATTTACGGAAGCCACCCTTCTGTCCGCCATGGAAAACCCGGCCAGATACATGGAATCCAATGATGCGGCGGCCCGCAGGACCCTGGGAGAGACCGGCGGTCTGGGCACTGTGGCCACCAGGGCAGACATCATCGAGAAGCTGTTCCATTCCTTCCTGATCGAGAAAAAGGGCCAGGAGATCCTTGTCACCTCCAAGGGCAGGCAGCTCCTCTCCCTGGTGCCGGAGGATCTGAAGAAGCCGGAACTCACCGCCGACTGGGAGATGCGCCTTGCCCGGATCGCCAGAGGCGAGCACCAGGAAAAGCAATTTCTCCAGGACATTGAATCTTATACCAAAGACCTGATCCGGGAGATCAAGACTTCTGAAGGGATCTTCCGCCACGACAATCTCACCAATGCCAAATGCCCCCGCTGCGGGAAGCGGCTGCTCTCTGTCAACGGCAAGAATGCCCGGCTCCTGGTATGCCAGGATCGGGAGTGCGGCTACCGGGAGACGGTTGCCCGCCTGAGCAACGCCCGCTGTCCCAACTGTCATAAGAAAATGGAACTGATCAAAAAAGGAGAGGAAGAGACCTTCGTCTGCTCCTGTGGATATAAAGAGAAACTCTCCGCTTTCAAGAAGCGCAGAGAAAAAGAAGGCGCCGGCGTCTCCAAAAAGGACGTCCAGCGCTACCTGAAAAACCAACAGACAGAGTCGGTGGGCAATTCCTTCGCCGCCGCTCTGTCTGGCATTAAGATTGATCCGGACGCTTAAAGATCTCAATGGTTCCGGTATCGTTCAGATGTTTCATAAGAGAAAGACCAATGGGGAAGCCAAAGAGTCCTACCACTCCCGCAAGCTGCACGCCGGCAAACATGCTGGCCAGCGTTACCACCGGGTGGAGGCCCAGCTGGCTTCCTACAATTTTCGGCTCAATGATGTTCCGGATGATGGTGATCACCAGATACAGGACAAATAACTTCAGCGCCAGCGAATAGTCTCCCAGAAGAGCCGTGATCACTGCCCAGGGGATCATGATACCGCCGGTTCCCAGCACCGGGAGGATATCGAAGATAGCGATACAAAGAGCCAAGATCACCGCCGGCTCCATGCCGATAATGGTAAATCCAAGCAGCAGTTCGCAGAACGTAATGGACATGATCAGTCCGTAGGAACGGATACATACAAACAGCGTACCCACCATGTATTTCTTCACCTGCAGGAAGATCTCCTTCCCCTTCTCATCCAGCTGTCGCATACAGAAAGCCGTCAGCTTGTCAAAATCCATGGCGATAAAGAAGGTGGATATCACCATCAGAAGCAGCTTCAAAAACAGCATAGGAAGGGAAGACGCAAAGCTGGAGATGGCCTGCATACTCCACATGGACAGGCTGGACATCAGATCACCCAGCATGGACAACAGCTGGTTGCTCATATAATTCACCGTCTCCAGAAGCGTGGGATCCATCTTCATCACCGCCTGCTCCAACTCCTGGAACAGCTGCGTCAGCACTGGCTGCACATAAATCCGTACCAGAGAAGGCAGCTCCACCACCATCTGTGTCGCCCAGGAAAAAGTCTTGATACTCGCCAGCGCCACCAGCACACCCACCGTTCCATAGAACACCAGCACCATCAGCGCCGCCATCAGCTTCCGGGGCGCCCTGGTCTTCCTTGTCAGGAAGCATGTTGGCTTCTGCAGGGCATAGGCGATCAGAAGGCCCAGCACAAAAGGCGCAAGAAGCGGGAGCAGGAACCTTACAAAAAGGAATACCACTCCCAGGATGATCGCGAAATATAAAAAATTAATAATAAATTTTCTCTGTCTTTCCATAACGATTTCATTATAAAAAGAGACCTTGTGGGTGTCAATAGTTGGGGACGTGGTATTTTTAAAAATACCACGTCCCAGATTGAAAATACCCTGTCCCTTTTTACAAGATATCGATATATTCCCCGGCCAGCGCTTTATTCATACTGCGCACTGCGCAGAATTTTCCGCACATGCTGCAAGTGTCGCTGTGGTCATCCTCGGGGCTTCTGCTATCCCGGATGGCCTTGGCGGTCTCCGGATCCAGAGCGCAGGCAAACTGAGCATCCCAGTCCAGATTGCGCCGGGCTTCGGCCATCTGATCATCAATGTCCCGGGCGCCGGGGATTCCCTTGGCAATGTCGGCTGCGTGAGCCGCGATCTTGGAGGCGATGATCCCCTGTTTTACGTCCTCTACATTGGGGAGCGCCAGGTGTTCTGCCGGTGTGACGTAGCACAGGAAAGCCGCGCCGCTCATGGCAGCCACCGCGCCGCCGATAGCGCCGGTGATATGGTCATAGCCGGGAGCGATATCAGTGACCAGCGGTCCCAGCACATAGAAGGGCGCGCCCATACACAGGCTTTTCTGCACTTCCATATTAGCAGCCACCTGGTTGAGGGGCACATGCCCCGGTCCTTCCACCATCACCTGTACGTTGTGGTCCCAGGCCCGCTTGGTAAGTTCGCCCAGGCGCACCAGTTCTTCGATCTGGCATACGTCGGTGGCGTCCGCCAGACATCCGGGCCGGCAGGCGTCTCCCAGAGAGATGGTCACATCGTATTCTTCACAGATCTCCAGGATCTGATCAAAATATTCATAGAAAGGATTCTCTTCTCCTGTCATACTCATCCAGGCAAAAACCAGGCTTCCGCCCCGGCTTACAATATTCATTTTCCGCTTGTGTTTGCGGATCTGCTCGATCGTCTTGCGGGTGATGCCGCAATGGAGCGTGACAAAATCTACTCCGTCCTCAGCGTGCAGCCGGATCACGTCGATGAAATCCTGGGCGGTCAGGGTGGCCAGGTCCCGCTGGTAATGGATGACGCTGTCATAGACAGGAACGGTTCCGATCATCACCGGGCATTCCCGGGTCAGTTTCTGACGGAAGGGCTGGGTGTTGCCGTGGCTGGAGAGGTCCATGATGGCCTCGGCGCCTAAGTTTACCGCGCTCATAACCTTTTCCATCTCAATATCATAGTCCTTGCAGTCCCGGGATACCCCCAGGTTCACATTGATCTTCGTGCGCAGCATACTTCCGATCCCCTCCGGGTCCAGACAGGTATGCTTTTTGTTGGCGCAGATCACCACTTTTCCTTCGGCCACAAGGGCCATCAGTTTTTCTTCCGGAAAATGTTCTTTTTCCGCCACCGTCTTCATTTCCGGTGTCAGGATTCCTTTTCTTGCCGCATCCATCTGGGTTGTGTAGTTTCTCATTTGTCCTGCCTCCTTATAATGTGGAAAATATATTTTGCGTCAGCAGAACTACCGGGCAGCGTAAGAGACTACGCTTCCCAGATCCGATGCTGACGCCTTCACACTGTTTTTTCGTGAACAGGTGATCGCCGCGGCAAGGCGCTGCGGCTTTTCTATAGCGGCAGAAAGTGGTGTCCCCGGCCTGCCGCTTGTTTCTCGCGTTTTACGCTGCTTTTAACTGATTTAAAACCCCGCCTCTGGACAGTACTGTGATCAGTACAAAGGCCAGGATGCTTCCTGCCACCGTGGAGATCAGGAAGGGAACTACATAGACAAACAGTCCTGCCGGACCTGCCCCCATCAGGAATTCCGCCACCGGATATGCGGCGATCCCGCCAAGGATACCGGTGCCAAGCGCCTCGGCCACGCAGGTGGGAGCAAGCTTCTTCCATTTGGCATAAACCATGCCGCAGCAGAAGGCTCCGATCATGCTGCCCGGGAAAGCCATCAGGCTGCCGATCCCAAGGATGTTACGCAGAAGACTTGCGCAGAAGGCAACGCCTACGCCCCAGCCAGGGCCTAACGTAACGGCGGCCAGGATATTGACCATGTGCTGCACCGGCGCGCACTGGCTGCCGGCTACCGGGAAGCTGATCATACTTCCCACTGTGGCCAGAGCGGTGAGGACACCGGCCATGGCCAGTTTCTTGGTTGTCATTTTCTGTGTCATGTTACATACGACTCCTTTCTCTTGATCAGAAATGCTGATCAGGAATCATGCCGATACCGGAGGCCGCCCGTGATGTGTCCCGAGGTTTTTTTGAGCCTTGGGAAATAAAAAGGAAGATGCGCAGGGCATCTTCCGCAATGTACTCCGGTATCTTCTCCCTACGTTGGCATTATCCAAATCAGGTTAGCGGGTCGAAGCGGGAATGCGCTTCCTCTCAGCCGGCTCCTGCCAGCTCCCCGTATTGTAGTGCCCGATGGGCACAAGTCCATTATAAGCATAAGGTTGAAATTTTGCAAGAGTCAAAAAGGGACAGGGTATTTTCAATCTGGGACGTGGTATTTTTAAAAATACCACGTCCCCAATTAAATTAAAGCAGCTTCTGATAGTAACTTTCCGCCGTATACAGCGCCGCCACCGGATTATGCCCCAGCACCCGGTCCTTGGTCACCCCGGTAGTGGTCAGCGCCTCCGAATATTTATAGAAGAGGCTGTCATGTCCCACGCACAGCCCCATCACCACATTCAGCTGAGTCCCTTTTGCATTCAAGATCTTCGCCTGCAGGATGGGATTGCACATATTCTTCCCCAGGCTGCAGCATTCTTCTGGGATCCCCACTTCTGTCTTGGGCACCGTCCCCGCCTTGCAGGCCACGCCGTAGACTTCAAACCCGTGTTTCCTGAGGATCGCCGCCAGGGTGCGGCTTTCTTTCAGAAGCCCCACGCAGGTGGCGATGCCAATCTTTTTGGCGCCGATCTTCTCGGCGAAGGCCATAATCTCCTCCACCCGGGTATATTTACAATAATGTTCATACTCCACTTCTGCCGCCGCCACCGTCACCCGGTGGTTTTCTTCCTCCTGATACAGCTCCATCGCCTCCCGGAGGATTTCCGGATCCATATGGGTGGTCAGGCAGAATTCTGGAAATGTCTTGTCTCCTTTATCACAGTTCTTTACCCCGCAGTCAATGCAGGACATCTCTTTCTTATCCATGGTTTTCTCTCTCCTCTTTTATCCCTGTTCTTTCTTCCTCATCTTCAGCTTCAGCCGGGCCAGGGCTTTCCTGGCGTCCATCTCATCCACGGTATTTTCCGCCAGCACGGTAGTCTCGTCTCCCACCGCGCCCGTCTTCTCCAGCGCCTTATAGTAACACTGGACTCCGTCCAGGTGGTCGTTCTGCACCACGAAATCCTTGGCCGGCACCATGCTCAGCGCCACCACCGGCACGCCTCTTACCTCCGCCGCCTCAATGGCGTGGGCATAATCCACATGGTTGTTGCCCAGGCCGTTGCAGGAGAAGATGGCTCCGTCCGCCCGGGCACATTCCAGGCTCACGCCCACCCGCTCCGCAGACAGATATTTATCCTCGTTTCCGTCCGGAGATCCTACGATGATGATCCCCCGCAGATTCACATCTCCGTCCTGGGACACCGCCTCCACCAGGGGATCCCGGTAATAGTGCAGTGACGTTTCCTTCATACTTGTTCCGATTCCCATCTGTCCTTCCTCCTCTCCTAATCCATGGCCCGCATCACGCCGTCACGGAATTCATTGGGCGTCACCAGCGCCGGCATGCACCCCATATCGATCACCGAGTGCCCGCCCTCGAAGCCGCAGGGCTCGTTGCCGAACATCCGGGTGTCATAGACCGCTCCCTGGCCGGACACTTCCTTGACAATGTACACATCCTTGCGCCAGGGCTCGTAGGTTTCCTGAAATACATGCTTCTCCGTACATTTGTAGCCGTTGAATTTCTTCATCTGCTCCCGGAAGATCTGGCAGAAAGAGTCGCAGGCCCTGTGGGCTGCGTCTGGTCCCGGCCGGTCCGCCCAGGTACCTTCTTTTAACACCACGTCAAAGGATATCAGAAGGTCGGTCTCAAGAGGCGTCCCTGCCCGTCCCCAGGCCACCTTCTCTGCCAGGATCCCATCGCTTCCGCCGAAATTGCAGACCTGCCGGCCGCTCTCGTCGATGCCGGTGAGCAGCACATACACGCCGGTCAGGGTATGGGTGATCCCTTCCCCCACCTTCCCCAGAACCTTAGTGGAAATGGGGATCACATCCATGATGGTGTTGGTATGCTGATCATGTTCCTCCGGCCGGATGATCCGGATCTTGATCTCTTTGATCAGCGGTTCCTTTGCCAGGATCTCTTCCGCCGTCTCCCTGCGCACCGTCAGTTTCCCGTCCACCGTCACCCGGTTTTCTTCTCCGTACTCCACGTCGGTCACGTGGTACGCCCGCACTGTAAGTCTTGAACCTGTTTCCACTGAACCTCAGCCTCCTTTATCTTTGTTCCAGATACCAGGCCACGATCAGGTCTGCCATCCGGTCATAACTTTCCACTCCATCTTTCTGTCCGTTGGCCTTGAGATACCGGTCATTGACCTGATCCGCCACCTCTGCCACCCGGCCGTCATACCGGCTCCAGAACCGGCTGTTGGCCGCAAGATCTACATTTGCCCCTTCTCCCAACTGGCCGCGGATCTCCTCCCAGCTCTCATAATCCGCCTCATAGAGCACGTTCATGCAGTTGATCCAGCCAAGCATGGCGCCGCTGTACTGAAACTCCGCCTCCTCTGAACGCCGGCAGGCAAGAAATGCAATAAAATTGGCCTCTTCCTCCTGCATGAACCCTCTCAGATGAGAGAGCTCGTGGCAGGCAGTAAAGGGAATGTTATAAGGCGTCATCGCCGTATTATAATTGGCCTCTATGGTAAAGGGCGAATACACTCCTGTCAGCTTCTGCACCGACAGGATCCAGGGATTGAGAAGCCCCTTGGGCCTGGGATAATATCCCTCCAACTGGGGATAGATCTCTCCCAGACTTTCCATGGCCTCCACAGCCTTCTTTTCCGAAGATCCTTTCAATTCCATCTGTCCGTCCTGTCCACGGGGCACCTGGGCACTCCAGGTATTCACCTCTTCTGTCAGCCATAAACAGACTTCCTGCAGTTCCTCCACCGTATACCGGTCACGCCGGATCCCGGCGCTCTCTGCGAAGGATTCCCGGTAATAATTCACGCCGCAGCAGGCCATATAAAGGAAGAAAAGGATTCCCGCCGCCACCGCCGCGCCGGCAAGCCACCTTGCTCCCTCCCCTTTTCTTCCAGTCCGCCTCAGCCTGCGGAAGATCTGTCTCCCACCAAAGCCCAGGAAAAAAACCACCCCTGCGTAGAGAAGGATCTCCGCCACCGAAAAGGGAACAAATCCTGTGACCCGGCCGATCCCGCCAACCAATACCGGGTAAATATGGGTGCTGTACCACTGCCCGAATCCCGGGATCCCTCTGGCCGCCCCGCCAAGAGCCGCCCCCGCAGCCGCCAGAACAACCGCTGCCACCAGTCTTCTTCCAGGGGTTATGTTCTTCTCCTGTCTTCCCTTCATACGCTCTTCATCTGCCTTATCTTACAAGTCAAATCACACGCCGGTCTGAAAATGGATCTCTCCATCCACCGCCTCCAGCCTGGCCGGCGCGTTCATGGACAACGTCAGGGTATCGCCTCTGTGGCCGGCCGCAAGCCCGTAGACCACCGGCCCATTTGCCGCCTCCAGCGCCTCCATCACAAGCTGTCTTGCGCTTCCCGGGCGTCCCGGGGTATCGCAGTCGGTCAGCGCCCCCACCACAATGCCTGCCGCTTCCTGAAGCTTCCCCGCCATCGCTAGCTGGGTCAGCATTCCATGCAGCCGGTAGGGCCGTTCCCCCACCTCTTCAAAAAAGAGGATCTTCCCCTTCGTATCAATCTCCCAGGGCGTTCCCATCAGCCGGCTGATCAGCGTCAGATTTCCGCCGGTAAGCTTTCCTTCGCAGGCCCCCTCCCGGAAGATCTCCATCTCTTCCCCGTTCAGATTGGTAAGTGTCCTCGGTTTCTTTGGTTCTCCCGCCAGTTCCAGAAATGCTTCCGTCGCCTCCGGCGTGGCCGGCCGTTTCTCACTGTAGAGGATCGGTCCGTGAAAGGTGACCAGCTCCGTCCGCCTTCCGATGGCCAGATGGAGCGCCGTATTGTCGCTGAACCCGGAGAACACCGGACGATTCGCCTCCAGGGCCGGATAATCCAGAAGATCAAGAAGGGTCATAGTTCCATACCCGCCCCACATACAGAAGATCCCTCTGTTCTCCTCATCCCGGATCACCTGATTAAAGAGTTCCGCCCGCTCTTGCGGCGTCCCGTGACGAAATGCCATATCCCTGGAAAACACCACTTCAAATCCTTTCTCCTCAAAGCAGGACTGGACCCCCAGGATCCCTTCCTCTGTAAATGCATTGGCCGGATCGATCACGCAGATCCGGTCTCCCTTTCGAAGCGGTCTTGGATAGATGGTTCCCATCTGCGAAGCCTCCCTTCTCGCTGTCAGATATTCTGCTGTCATTGTAGCACGTTCCCCGGCCTTGCGCAAACGGAGAGGGAAGGATCTTTCCCCGGGGATCACAATAGATCACCCCCCAGGGACAATGCCACCGGTAATGGAGATAGGTCCGGTATACTTCCAGCTCATACCGGGCTTCCTTCCTTGGACCGTTGATCTTACGATTCTCCTCCACCACTTCCCGGGCCACCTTGCTCCCATCAATAGGGAGCAGGGAATTCACCACCACGCACAGCCGGATATCCGTCTCATTCCCGCTGGTAAATACCGAGGAAGCGCACACCTCCCAGGGCCTTGCCTCCACTCCCCCCAGCCACAGAAGGAGCGCTGCCGCGCAGACAAAAATCATCCATCTCTTTCCTCTCATCTTTCCCACTCCATCCATTATTTACACTCTATTTAGTTACAGTGTAATTTAATACATCTATATTTTCAATTGTAATCTGGGTATACTGATTGCAAAAGACAGTGTGGGGTTAGACATAATGAGTAGGATTAGAATCGACATAGAACGGGTTCTGCAGGAAAAGGGGATCAGCAAGACGCAGCTTTGCTACACCTGCAGGCTCCAGCGCACACAGCTGAATAACTACTGCAAGAACAAAGTCGTCCGCATCGATCTGCACACTCTTGCGAAGATCTGTGATTTCCTGGACTGCGACGTCAACGAGATCCTGAAGCTGGAAAAAGACGACAAAGAATGACTCATTTTAAAACCGCCGGGGCGAAGATTTACGCCCGGCGGTTTTTTGCGGAAAATATTTGGAAAAACCGGTTGACAAACACCCCCCGCAGCGTTAAGATATCCTTAGTTTTCGCACTTTAAACAGCTAAAATTTTACAGTGCGAATATGGAGGAAAAATTCTTATGATCATCGTATTAAAACCAAATTCAACCCAGGAACAAGTCTCCCGCGTAGAAGCGCTTGTGAAAAAGCGGGGACTGGATACACATATCGTAGTCGGCACCGGCCAGACTATCATCGGCTGTATCGGCGACACTTCCCGCATCGACCCCCGTCTCTTTGAGGTCAACCCTTATGTAGACAAGGTCATGCACGTACAGGAGCCTTACAAGCTGGCCAACCGGGCCTTCCATCCGGACAACTCCGTGGTGGACGTCTCCGGCGTGAAGATCGGCGACGGCCATCTGGGCCTGATCGCCGGCCCCTGCTCTGTAGAATCTTTTGAGCAGGTGCTCACCGTGGCCAAAGCCGTGAAGGCCTCCGGCGCCAATCTCCTGCGGGGCGGCGCGTTCAAGCCCCGGACCAGCCCGTATGCCTTCCAGGGACTGGGACTGGAGGGACTGGAGATCCTCTGCCAGGTGAAAGAAGAAGTGGGGCTTCCCATCGTCACAGAGCTGATGTCCCCGGAGTACCTGGACATTTTCAATGAGAAGGTGGATCTGATCCAGATCGGCGCCCGCAACATGCAGAACTTCGACCTGCTCAAGCAGTTAGGCCAGGTGGACCGCCCCATCCTTCTCAAGCGGGGCCTGAACGCCACCTATGACGAATGGATCATGTCCGCGGAGTATATCATGGCTTCCGGAAATGAAAATGTGATCCTCTGCGAACGGGGCATCCGCACCTTTGAGAGCTATACCCGGAACACGCTGGATCTCCAGAGTATCCCGGTACTTCATAAACTGACCCACCTTCCGGTGATCATCGATCCCAGCCACGCCGGCGGGAAATGGTGGCTGGTGGATTCCATGTCCAAAGCCGCCATCGCGGCAGGGGCGGACGGCCTGATGGTGGAAGTACACAACGATCCGGAATCTGCCCTGTGCGACGGAGCCCAGTCCCTGAAACCGGAGAAATATGACCGGCTTCTCCGGGAGGTCTCCCAGATCGCCCAGGTAGTGGGAAAGCAGGTGTGATCCATGAAGCTTACCGTGGACCTGGGAGCCAGCAGCTATCCTATCTATATTGAAAACGGGCTTCTTGGAAATGCAGCTTCCTATATAGAGACCATATTTACCGGAAAGCGGATCATGATCATCTCCGATGACAACGTATATCCCCTCTATGGAGAGAAACTTTCAGACGCCCTTTCCGCTGTCTGGGAATGTGACAGCCTGGTGCTCCCCCACGGGGAATCCACCAAGGATTTCCAGTCCCTGCCCCGGATCTACGACGCCCTTCTTGCCGCCGGGATCTCCAGAAGCGACCTGGTGATCGCCCTGGGCGGCGGAGTGATCGGCGACCTGGCCGGCTTTGCCGCCTCCAGCTTCCTGCGGGGCGTGCGCCTGGTGCAGATCCCCACTTCTCTCCTGGCTCAGGTGGATTCTTCTGTAGGCGGAAAGGTCGCTGTGGACCTGCCCCAGGGAAAGAACCTGGTGGGCGCATTCTTCCAGCCCTCTCTGGTGCTCATTGATCCCACAGTCCTTGACACCCTTCCGGAACGGTTCCGGAAGGACGGCATGGGAGAAGTGATCAAATACGGATGTATCCGGGACGCCGGGCTCTTCCGGCTGCTTTCCGGCCACACCTCCTTCGAGGATCTGCGGGAAGATCTGGGGGATATCATTTTCCGGTGTGTGGACATCAAACGCCAGGTGGTTGAACGGGACCAGTTCGATACCGGAGAGCGGATGCTCTTAAATTTCGGCCACACTCTGGCACATACCATTGAACAACATTTCCAGTATGAGCGGGAAAGCCACGGGGAAGCGGTGGCCATCGGCATGTATCAGATCTGCCGGATGGCAGAAGAAAAAGGCCTTACCAGGACCGGAACCGCAGATGAGATCCGGAAGCTTCTGGATATCTACGGACTGCCCCACGCCTGCGGACTCCCTCTTGGAGAACTGACAGGGGCCATCACCCGGGACAAGAAAAACCTGGGAGGACACTTAAACCTGATCCTGCTCCACGAGATCGGAGACAGCTACATTTATCCTGCGGACGCCGGATTTTTCGAAGATGAAGACCGGGCCGTGTGATCCTTAGATTAGATTGGAGGAACAGACATTGAAATTACAAGGTAAGATCGCCATTGTTACCGGAGCCGGGAAAGGCATCGGGCGGGAAGCCGCCCTGGCCGTCGCCTCGGAAGGCGCCACTGTCGTGGCCGTCGCCCGGACCCAGGCAGATCTGGATGAGACCGTCAGATTAATTGAAGAAGCAGGCGGAAGCGCCATTGCCCTCTCCCGGGACCTGACCGACACAGCCCAGGTACAGTCCATGGTCGATGAAGTGGTGGCGCGTTTCGGCCGCATCGATATCCTGGTAAATAACGCCGGAGGGTACCCCTCTGAGATCTATGACAAAGTCAGGCAGCAGGCCATCAAAATCTGGGAGTGGTCTGAGGAACAGTGGGATCAGATCATCAAGACCAATCTGAAGATCCCCTTCCTGTGTATCAATAAGGTGGTGCCCGTCATGATCCGCCAGGGCAGCGGAGACATCGTCAGCGTCTCCTCCCGGATGGGGCGTATCGCCTCTCAGATGGGGGCTTACGCCGTAGCCAAGGGCGGCATCGTCACCCTGACCAAGACCACCGCCATCCAGACCAAAGAGTACGGCATCCGGGCCAACGCAGTGGCCCCGGGCATTGTAGACACCCCCGGCCAGCGGGTGTACAACCACAACGTAGGACAGGATGACGTCCAGATGGGCAGCGCCGCAGATGTGGCGAAGGCAATCCTTTACCTGCTGTGCGACGCGCCGCCGGTTATGACCGGCCAGGTCCTGGATCTTTTTACTACGGTATAAAATAATTAATAATTGGGGACGTGGTATTTTTAAAAATACCACGTCCCAGATTGAAAATACCCTGTCCCTTTTTGCATTTCTTACTAAATTCTTACCAGATCCCCAGCACATGCTGCATCCCAAGACTCACCAGCGTGATCCCGATCCAGCATGCCATTCCCATGAGAATGGGCTTTCCGCCGGTCTTCACCAGCTTCACGATATTGGTGTTCAGCCCGATGGCCGCCATGGCCATGATAATAAAGAATTTGGACAATTCCTTCAGCGGCGCGAACACATCCGCGGAGATCCCCGCAGACACCGCAATGGTGGTGATCACAGAAGCCCCGATGAAAAACAGGATGAAAAATGGAAACACCTGCTTCAGCGATACATTTCCCCCTTCCTGCTTCTCCGCATTCCTGGTGCGGACAAACGCCAGCGCCAGAGTGATGGGAATGATCGCCAGCGTCCTGGTCAGCTTCACCGTTACCGCCTTGTCCAGGGTGGCGCTCCCCAGGTGATACATGCTGTCCCAGGTGGAGGCCGCAGCCGTGACAGAAGAAGTGTCGTTCACCGCCGTCCCCGCGAAGATCCCGAACGCCTCACCGGAATTCTGGGAGAAGCCCAGGAATGTTCCCAGGGTGGGGAAAAGCACCGCCGCCAGCACATTGAAGAAGAAAATAACCGAGATCGCCTGGGCCACTTCCTCATCGTCCGCGTCGATCACCGGCGCCGTAGCCGCGATGGCCGAGCCCCCGCAGATCGAGGATCCCACGCCCACCAGCGTGGAGATCTTCCCGGGAATACGCATCACCTTATGAAGCACGTAAGCGATGATCAGGGACGTGGCGATGGTAGAAACAATGATCGGCAGCGACTGCTTCCCCGTCTGCAGGATCACCTGAAGGTTCAGGCCAAACCCCAGCAGGATCACCGCATACTGCAGGATCTTCTTGGACGTATACTTGATCCCGCCCTCCAGGCGCGTCTTATCCTTTATCAATAATGTAAGGATCATCCCCACAATGATCGCGATCACCGGCCCGCCGATGATGGGAAACCGCTTCCCCAAAAGCCAGGACGGCACCGCGATACATAAACACACAAGGATCCCCTTTCCATTCTTCCTTATAAAATCCATCTCATTCCTCCGTAAAATTTCATAGTCTCATTGTATTTTTCCAAACGTAATGATATCATGACATTACGATCATGTAAAATTATGAATCATTATTTTATGATAAGTGTATCTTATTATTTTTTTCAATCTGGGACGTGGTATTTTTAAAAATACCACGTCCCCACCAAAACTGTCGCCCCCCTGAAAGGAGCCTGCCATGCTGGATTACCGTACTTTGACCTTCCTGACTGTCTGCCAGGAAATGAATTTTACCCGCGCCGCAAAAAAACTGCACATTTCACAGCCCGCCGTTTCGCAACACCTGCAATATCTTGAGGAGTATTACGGTGTAAAATTGTTCCGTTTTGTGGGGAAAAGTATTCTTCTGACGGATGCCGGGAAGCTGCTGAAACGTTCTCTGACCGCCCTCCACAATAATGAGCTCTACCTGAAGGAACAGCTGGCTTTCCTTACGGACAAAAAAAGAACCCTGCATTTCGGCGTCACCCTGACAGTGGGCGAATTTATGATCGCCCGGCCCCTCGCCGATTTTCTGAAACTTCACAAAGACGCGGACGTTTCGGTAACAGTGGCAAATACTGCCCAGTTACTGCAGCAGCTGGATGAGGGCTCCATCGATTTTGCCATTCTGGAGGGGGATTACTCCAGGGCTGCCTATGCCCACATCCCTTTCCTGACAGACCAGTTCGTCCCTATCTGCAGCTCTTCCCACCCTTTCGCCAATACACGGCGCGCCCTTTCTCTCACAGACCTTACCGGTGAAACGCTTTTGATCCGGGAACCCGGCTCCGGAACCCGTTCCATTCTGGAGCAGGTTCTGAACAATCACGACCTGACCCCAGAAGATTTCGCCAACGTAGTCACCATCGGAAATATGAACGCCATCAAAGAAATGACTGCTGCCGGCGCAGGGATCACCTTCCTCTATGAGACAGCGGTAAAATCCGAACTGAAAAACGGGACTATTCAAAAAATACCAATAATAAGCTTTGATATTCGGCACGAAATCTCCATTGTCTGGAAAAAGGACAATTTATTTCAAGAATTCTTCCTGGATGTCTTTCGGGAGCTTCAATTTAGGACGTAGCTAAATGCAAAAAGGCTACGTCCTGGTTTACACTTCAAACAATTTACATTTGTTAACAAATCGTTCTCATTTTCATCACAGTTTTATCACAGTTTCTGCCTATACTATAATTGTTCGCAAGAGGCGGACACTTATAATTCTTTTTCATAACTTTTTCCTCAGGACTGCACACCTCCCAATATGCAGTCCTTTTTAATTGTCTCATTCTCCCGTTTTCTTCTTCCCTTACTTCTCCAGCATCCGGCCATCAAAAAAGGAGCCGGTCAAATCAGCTCCTTCAGATCCTGATACAATTGTTCCAGGTCCGCCCCTTCATAATCTGCCCTTCCAGGCTCATCTCCATGTTCCTCGCACCGGGTCACCAGATAAGTCTTCACCCCAAGCTCTCCGGCAGCCAGGTCTTCCCGCCGGTCGTTTCCCACCATCAGGCAGCGCTCCGGCTTAAGGTGGTTCCTCTCCAGGATCTCCTGGAAATACCCCACGCTGGGTTTGCTGTACCGACAGGTCTCATAAGTAGTGATCTCCTCAAAATCCGCCGCGTCAAGCCCGGCCCAGCGGATCCGGTTCATGGTGGCGCACCGGGGAAACACCGGGTTGGTGGCAAGGTAAACTTTCTTCCCCTTCTCCTTCAGATACCGGATGATCTCTGCCGCAAACGGATCCGGCCGGGTGGTGCAGATGGCCTGATTGAAATCATTTCCGTAGAAATCCAGCACCTCCGTCTCCACTTCCTCCCGCCGGATGGACAGATCCTTGGAGAAACTGTTCCAGAACACCTCTTCATTGGTGCGGCTCCCGTCGTTTGCCACCATCCGCTCAAAGCCCTTCCACACCGCGCCGATCAGCTGCTCCGGGGAAAAGCCCCGGTCCTGAAACCGCGCCGCCAGAAGGGGCAGATAATATCTTACAAATTCCTCCTGCTTCATCGGGAGCAGAGTCCCGTCCAGGTCAAATAAAAAATGATCCATTATAAATGTCCTCCTGTCTATACAATATACAGCTCAATCCCCATATCTTCAATGATCTTTTTCCATTCCCCGGAGATCCCTGTATCTGTGATGATAATATCCGCCTCATTTAATTTCGCAAAATAGGACGTAGTAATGATCCCGAACTTGCTGGAGTCTGCCAGCAGGATCTTGCAGACCGAACTTGCCAGCCCCGCCCGCTTGGTCAACACTTCAAAGGCATAGGAACAGGTCATGCCCAGGTGCTCATGGATTCCCGAGGCGGAGAAGAAATACTTTGTCGCCCGGTGCTCCTTGATGATATTGATCCCTTCTGAAGACTCAAACATCTGAAGCTGGCGGTTATAGACTCCCCCTGGAACGATCAGGTTGATAGAATCATTCTTGGGCAGCTTACTGATAATATAATAATTCCCTGAGATTACCGTTAATTCCATGTTGTTGGGGATATAGGGCACGATCTTGCTGACGGTGGTACTGGAATCCAGGATCAGAATATCCCTCGGTCTTATCAGGTTGGAGGCCTTACGCGCGATCCGCTCCTTCGCCTCCACGTTCCGCTCCAGTTCATACTGAAAATCATACATCAGAGGCGGCTGCGCCGGCGCCGCGCTGATCACATTCATCCCCAGCATCTGGGTCATGGCATTGGATTCCTTCAGATAAGAAATATCTCTTCGGATGGTCATCTCAGACACATCCAGGATCTTGGCAAGTTCTTTTATCGAGATAGTCGGCTGTTCCCGTACCAGCGCCATGATATCGTTAAGTCTCTGTTCCTTTTTCTTCATGTTCCCGTCCACCTTTTTCGTTTTTTGTTATTATAGTTGATTCACAACATTTTTTCAAGAAATGTAACAAAACCCCCACCTAAAATAGAAAATTTCTTTTCATTTCCTCTTGTTTTTGTATATTTTTTTGTGATATACGCCTGAAAATGTTATTTTTGTTAACAAAACAGTCTCATATTTTCTGTTTAACAACATCCGTCACACAAATGTTAGTTTACGCCTGTTAATATGTGATTTATAATACAATTGTCAAAACCGATATGTAACATATTAACATGATCTAAACAAAAAAAACTCAAGGAGGTGTGATATGAACAACAATCTCCTGCTTTCCCTAACAGAATCTATCGTATCCAGAGACTTCTGCGTGGCCACCTACTATGTAAGCCTTCCTCCCGGAAGCGACCCTTACGAAAAGGCCAAAAACATGGCGGTAGGCCAGACCATCGGAACCTGGATCCCGGTCCCCGGCATCACTGAGGAAATGCGCCAGAATTACATGGGCAAGATCGTAAATATCTATGACCTTCAGCCCGACGATCTGGAATCCCCCATTCCGGCCGGCTCCGGTCTGGAGCATTACATTTTCCAGATCGCCTATCCAGTGGCAAACTTTGAGAACAGCATCCCGCTCCTTCTCACCACCCTTCTGGGAAATGATGCCTCCACCTCGGTACAAGCCAAGCTCATCGATCTGTACCTGCCAAAGCGCATGCTAAGTTCTTTCCCGGGACCTGCCTATGGAATAGAAGGGATCCGTTCCCTCTGCCAGGTAGAGAAGCGGCCCATCCTTCTGAATATGATCAAGCCCTGCACCGGGTTCTCCCCGGAAGTGGGCGCCAGGATCTTCTATTCCACCGCTCTTGGCGGGATCGATCTTATCAAAGACGACGAGCTTCTGGGCAACCCTTCCTACTGTCCTCTGACAGAACGGATCCGGGCCTATAACCAGGCTTCCAAAGCTGCCTTTGAAGAGACCGGTAAGGAGACCATCTATATTCCCAACATTACCGACCATGTCTCCCGTCTTGTAGATCACGCCAAGGCCGCCCAGGAAGCCGGAGCAAAAATCGTGATGGTAAATTTTGCCGCCACCGGCTTTGGCGCCCTGCAGATGCTGCGGGAAGAGATTGACCTTCCCATTATGGGCCATTATGCCGGAGCAGGACCCTACTATGAGGGCCCCACTTCCGGAGTAACCTCCAGCCTGGTCCTGGGCAAACTGCCCCGGCTTCTGGGCGCTGATATTGTGATGATCAACACCCCTTACGGGGGCTATCCCATTAAGCGGTCCCGCTATCTGCGGACCGCCCAGGAACTGACACTTGCCCTTCCCGGCATCCGGCCTGCCCTTCCCTCCTGCGGCGGCGGCGTAAACCCGGGAATGGCCGAGACCCTGATCCGGGATCTGGGCAGCGACATTATCCTGGCGCCAGGCGGCGCTATCCAGGGCCATCCCATGGGAAGCCAGGCCGGCGTCCGCGCCATGTTCGCCGCGGTAGAGGCAGCCATGAACGGCACTTCCCTTGAGGAAACAGCCAGGCAATGCCCGGAACTGGAAGCCATCCGACACTTGTGGAAGAAGGAGGCGTAGCCCGTGATCGACATACACACTCATCTCTGGCCGGCTCACCAGTCGCCGGACTATATGGCAGACTATCTGAAGAAGAAAAAGGAAGCAGGCCAGGAAATCTCCCTGACCGGCCCCGGTCTTCTCAAATCCATGGACCACTGCCAGATCCACCGCGCGGTAGTCAGCGTTCTGGCCTTTGACAGCCATATGAACAATCCGGACCTGGCTCCTCTCCACGATTATGTGGAGGCGCAGATCGATCAGTCCCAGGGACGCCTCGCCGCCTTCTGCACAGTCCAGCCCTTCCGGGAAGACACCTTTGACACCATGACTTCCCTGCTGGAAAAGCCCTGCTTCCGGGGATTAAAGCTTCACCCCAACATCCAGTGCTTTTATGCGGACGACCAGCGGCTGTACCCCCTCTACCAATGGCTGGAAGAACACCACTATCCGGCTCTCTTCCACACCGGCGGCATCGGGCTTAACGGGATCCGGGACTGCTACGGCGCGCCGGAACGGATCGACACCATCGCCTGCGATTTCCCGGATCTTCCTATCATCATGGGGCACGCCGGGAGGATCCACTACGAGACCACTGCTATGATCCTGCGGAAGCACCCTCATGTGTACGCCGATATCAGCACCAATTTCGGCCGGCTTGCGGGACAGGAATGGCGGCAGCTTTTTAACCTGATGGAAACCGTAAAGCTCTGGTGCGGGACAACCGAAAAGCTTTTGTTTGGATCGGATTACCCCTTCTATCTGCAGGACGTGACCGTTTCCCACGCCCGCAGGCTTGAAGAACATCTTGGAGACTCCCCCCTTCTTACCGCAGGGGACCTTAATGGGCTTCTCCATGGAAACGCTGAACAATTCTGCAGAAAATATAGGATTTTCCAGGAACCGGAGCCATAAAACTGTTTTCTATTTTTTAACTATATCATTCAAATCAAAAAGGAGAGATGAACCATGGCAAAACGTTATCACGAACAAGAAGTTATCGACATGCTGAAAGCCCAGGTAGAGGCTAAGAAAATGCTTTTCATGCCTAACTGCGGCTGCGGCCTCACCGCCAAGCTTCAGGAAAAAGGCGGCGCGGACCTGATCTGCCTGTCCGCCACCAGCTACTGGCGCATGAAAGGCCAGGGATCCCTGGCGCCGCTTATGCCTTACAGCGACATTAACAAGGTCATCCTGGAACTTGCCCCCGAGATCGTGGCAAATGTAGAGAAAGCTCCCATCCTGTCTCTGTCCGGCGGCACCAATCCTCTGCTGCCCCACAAGAAGCATCTGCAAATGCTGTGGGACGCCGGCATCTCCGGGATCAACCCCTTCATGATGATGATCTACGGAAGCGGCGTGATGGAACAGATGGAAGCCATCGGCATGGGCTGGGACAAAGAAGTAGACTTCGTGGGGGAAGCCCACAAGATGGATATGTTCTCCCTTGCCTACGCCTTTACACCGGAAGAAGCCAGGATCCTGGCAGAAGTAGGCTGTCCTGCCATCGCCTCCCACTGCGGCTCCACCGCCGGCGGATTAAAGGGAGCCAAGACCAGCCTGACCCTGGACGAGGCATGTGAGATCAGCCAGCAGATCTTTGACGCGGCCAAGGCCGTCAACCCGGACGTGATCCTCTTCGCCCACGGCGGTCCGATGAAGGGACCAGAGGAAGCAAAATATGTGGTAGAGAAAACCGACGCAGTGGGCTTCATCGGCGGTTCCGCCGCAGAGAGAATGCCTATTGAGAAGGCCGTTCTCGCAGCCACACAGGAATACAAAGAGATCACATTATAAAAGGAGGGCACATTTTATGGAAAAGAAACCCAAAATCATCGTAGCAGGTATGTGCGACACCAAGTACACCGAATTGAAATTTCTTGCCGAGCAGGTAGAAAAAGCCGGCGGCGACGTAAAAGTGATGAACTGTGGCTGCGGCAAAGTCTGCGACTGGCCGGACATCTCCCTTCAGGATGTGCTGGACGCAGATGGCATCAAGCAGGAAGAAGTCTTCAAGGTTCCCCGCTCTACCGCCATCAAGATGGTGGGCGAGGCCGGCGCCAAGAAGATCATGCAGATGTATGAAGCCGGCGAAGTAGACGGGATCATCTCCTGGGCCGGATCCATGGGAACCACCACCGTCACCTATCTTATGCGGGCGCTTCCCTTTGGCGTGCCCAAGATCATGATGACCGATATGGCTTCCAGCGACGTCAGCATGTGGCTGGGCAACAAAGACATCTATATCATGAACCCCACCGCGGAGCAGGGCGTCAACACCGTTACCCGGAAAATGGTGGCCAATGCGGCTGCCGCCATCGTAGCCATGGCACAGGTAGGCGAGATCCATGACGCAGAAGAAAAACCGCTGATGGCTATCACCGCTTACGGCACCACCACCCAGACAGTCAATGCCTGCAGCGCTTACTGGAACGCCAAGGGCTGGGATACCATCATCATCCACCAGGTAGGGACCGGTGCCACCATGGAAGACCTGATCCGCTCCGGCATGATCACCGCCATCATCGACCTGACTACCGGCGAGCTGACCAACAATATGTACGACAGCATCTACGGAACCCCCTCCACCTGGAACGGGGAGCGCGTCACCGCTGCCAGCGACATGGGCATCCCACAGATCGTAACGCCAGGCGGCTGCGATCAGAGCGCCTACAATCCCATCTCCTCCATGAAACAGGAGTACCTGGATGATTACAAGGCCGGCAGAAGACGTACCTGGAAGGATACCGGGCTTCCCTATATCCACAACGAAGGAGTTACCATCATGTATCCTACCATGGACGAGATCGTGGAGCTGTCTGAATACTATGCTGAGAAGCTGAACACCACCAAAGGCCCCACCGCCTTTATCCTTCCTATGCAGGGATGGTCCGCGTACGACCAGCGCAAGGAGATCGCCACCACCGAGCGTGGCTGGTCCGCTGAAAACGGAGACGGCCCTCAGTGGGATCCGGATCCGGAGAACCCCACCTGGTCCATCCGCTCCACGGTTATGCGCAAGATCCTGGAGGAAAAATTCGATCCCGACAACGAAAATCTGGATCTGATCATCGCCGATATGCATATCGTAGACCAGGAATTTGCAGATCTGTGTAATGAAGTGATGGAAGCCATGTTAAACGGCTCCTTCAAGAAGGGAATGTTCAAAGGAAGAAAAGGGGTACTATGAGAAAACTACATGTACTGGGCACCGGAACTGCCGTTGTGACGAAATATCTGAATACTGCCTTCGTTCTGGATAACGGCCAGGATTATTTCCTGGTGGACGGAATGGGCGGAGCGGAGATCCTGCGCCAGTTCGACCATATGGGACTGGACTGGACAAAGGTTCATTACGCCTTTCTCTCCCACGAACATACCGACCACTTTCTTGGCATGGTATGGGTCCTGCGCTATATCGCCTTCCAGATGTGCGAGGACCGTTACGACGGCGACTTCCATCTGTACTGCCACGCCGAGCTGGCCGACAAGCTTCGGATGGTATGCCAGGCCCTGCTGCGGAAAGTAGAGTGCGACCGCCTGGATGAGAGGATCCATTTCCATCTCATCCGGGACGGAGAACGGGAACGGATCTGGGGCTGTGATTTCACCTTCTTCGATATCCGCTCCACCAAGGCAAAGCAGTTTGGATTCCAGATGACATGGCCTGACGGGATGAAACTGGTCTTTCCCGGCGACGAACCGGTAAATGACGCCTGCCGCTCCTACTGCCAGGATGCGGACTGGCTGCTGTCAGAAGCCTTCTGCCTCTACGCAGACCGGAAAATCTTCACCCCCTACAAATATCATCACAGCACCGTCCGGGAGGCAAGCCTCCTGGCCCAGGACTGCCAGGCGAAAAACCTGATCCTGTGGCACACAGAAGACGCCACCTTCGGGACACGCAAAATACGCTACACTGCAGAGGCAAAGCAGTTCTATGACGGAAATGTCTTCGTGCCGGAAGACGGAGAAGTGATTGAACTGCCAGAAATATAAAATATATAAAACCACAGAAAATAACAGCGGCTAATTAGGGCCGCTGTTATTTTTAAGAAATACTAATTTTAATAATTGGGCTGTGTCGCCTCCACACCCTCCACGATCTGCTCAAACAGCTCATAGGGGATCCCCACCGCCATATCGTTCTCACTCCACTTGCACAACATCCGGGTACTGGGGCACAGCACGCTGACATTCATCTCTCCGGTGAGATAAGGCGATATGGTCAGCTCTGAGCACATTCCCTGCATGGCTCCCATATCGATGGCCGGTTTCTTACCGGTTCCATACTCATATCCCTGCACCATCCGCATGGACTGGTAGGCGTTGGTCATCACGATCACCACATCCGGCGTCTGTTCACAATCCTTCAGCGGCACTACCGCCACACCGTATGTGGAGACCTGTTCCCGGTGCAGGCTCCGGATAGACCGGCGAAGCCGTCCCGCCGTGGTCACAGAAGAATACAGCTGATAGGAGAAATACTCCTGGCCGCTCTCGATCCGCTCTGTGCTGGGCTCCAGGCCCAGGGCCGTGGTGGCGCCGTCACATTTGTGATGTTCCAGCCGGCTTTTGATCCCCACACTTCTGAGAGCCGCCTGCTTTACCATCACACAGTAAGGCATGGCCGTCTTGGTCTCATCTACCGGATAAGCGTCGTAGTCTTCTTTGGTAAAAAGCAGCGTGATCCCTACCGGCTCCACCCCAAGTCCGATCACTTCTTTTAACTGTTCAATACTTTCCTTGATCCTCTCCTTCGGATACTGCTCATGAGGCAGGCCGTATTCAATATTTTTATGTTTATAAGGCATGGTTTTCTCTCCTTTCAGAATGTCTACTGTATCGACGCGAAACTAAACCGGAACAGGTCATATCTTACCAGGATCATAACAAGGATCAGATAGAAAATCAAGCTTACCGCCAGGAAGATCCAGTCGGTCCGATCCATTTTCATAGTCCGGTAGAAGGTCCTCTCCCCTTCTCTTCCCAGTCCCCGGCTCTCCATGGCGCAAGCTACCCGCTCGCCCCGCCTTGCCGCCACGCAGAACAGCGGCAGCATGACCCGGAAGGGGGAGGTAAACCGGGACCACACACCCTTATTCCAGGGAATCCCCCGGATCTCCTGGGCCAGATGAATAGAATCCACCTGAGACTGCAGCTCCGGCAGGAACCGATATGTGGCCATAGTAGCATAGCCGTGGGTGATGGACAGCTTACACTGGGTGATCAGGCTCAGTACCAGATCGCTGGGCCTTGTAGTCAAGACAAAGCCCATGGACATGGTGACAAGCGCCAGGATCCGGAACCCAAGAGAGATCCCATGTACCAGATCCCGCTGGGTCCAGCGGAAGATCCACAGCCGCAGGATGATCCCCGGCTCCTCATTCAGCCCCCGCAGCGCCACCATGGACACCATGAACAGAAAGCTCACCACCAGAAATAAAAGCAATCGCCGCAACAGATTGGGGAAGGGGATCTTCCCTCCGATCCAGGTTCCCGCGAAGAAGATCAGGAACGTAAGGAACGGCAGCACCGGGAAATAAGAGAGGCACACGATGATAGTCACCGCCACGATCAGGATCAGTTTGATCAGCGGATTCCTTCTGTGAAGGAAGGAATCTTTCTCAATATAGGCAAACATCTCACTGCTCCTCCTTTCCCGTTTCTTCCCTGCGCCATGCGAAATACGCTTCTGTGGGCAGGTCTTTTCTCACCTTTCCATCCTCCAGTTCCACCACTCTTGTGGCGTACTGGCGAACCAGCGACAGGTCATGGGTGATCATCACAATGGTGATCCCCTCCTCCACCAGCTTCTGCATATCCTTCATCAGTTCCTGGCGGTTCTCGAAGTCCTGCCCGTAGGTAGGCTCGTCCAGGAACAGGATCTCCTGATTGGTCAGAAGCATATCCGCCACGCTCAGGCGGCGCTTCTGCCCCTGGCTTAATACAAAGGGGCTTTTCTCCTTCTCCTGTGCCAGGTGGAACCGCTCCAGCATTTCCTGGACCCGCCTCTCTTTTTCTTCCTGGCTGATCCGCACCCTCTTCAGGCTGAACATCAGCTCTTCATAGACGGTATTCTTGATAAACTGATTCTCCGGATTCTGGAACACCAGGCCGATCAGATGATACAGGTCCTTCTTCCGGTAACTCTCCACCGGGCGGCCAAAAAGCTCTATCTTCCCGGCATCCCGAGAATAAATGCGGAAGATCAGCCGCATGAGCGTGGTCTTTCCAACCCCGTTTTCTCCCACGATAGCCAGAAACTCCTGACGGCGCACCGCAAGGCTCAATCCGTCCAGGATCTTCTTTCCGTTTGCCGGGTCTTTCTTCCTCCTGCCGGGAATGGGATAGGCAAACTCCAGATCCGTAATGCGCAGCACTTCTTCCTCTGTAGACAGATCCTTTGCCGCTCCCACTGTGTCCTTCTCCTGCCGCAGCTTCCATCCCTGGGCCAGCACCGCTTCCCTGCTTCCCCTGGCCACCACGTTCCCATGGCCGTCCAGCGCCAGGATATGATCCACTTCCTCCAGGATCTCCCCGATATTGTGCTCCACCAGGACAATGGTGATCCCCTGTTCTTTCGCCAGCCGAAGGATCAGATCGAAGATCTGCCTGCGGCTCTGGGGATCCAGGTTCGCTGTAGGCTCATCCAGCAGCAGGATCTCGGGCTCTGTCACCAGGAGGGAAGCAATGGCGACTTTCTGCTTCTGCCCGCCGGACAGGTTGTTAAGATCCGTCTTCTCATATCCGTACATTCCCACGAAGGCCAGAGCTTCCTCGATCTTTCCCTTCATAACTTCCGGGGCCACGCCCAGGTTCTCCATACCAAAAGCCAGCTCTTCCTCCACGGTAAAGGTACAGAACTGGCTCTCCGGATTCTGCATGACGAATCCGATCCGGTCGCATCGGTCTCTTGGCGGCACGCTGGTAATGTCCTCTCCTTCCAGCAGCACCCGGCCCGTCAGTTCCCCTTCATACATATGGGGCACCAGTCCGTCCAGGAGATAGAGGATGGAACTCTTTCCGCAGCCGCTGGGGCCGCTGATGGCATGGATCTTTCCTTTATAAAAACAGCAGGAGAGATGCTCCCACACAGGGAGCGTCTCTCCGTCATAACAGTATGTCACGTCCTGAAGTTCCAGGATCACATGATTTTCGTTGTGCTCTACTTCTGTACGCATTTGAATCCTTTCAGTACGCCTGTCTTCGCCAGCGCTGCTGTGATCACTTTCACGATGATAGTTGTCAGCACGATGGCGCTGAAGAACCGGACGATCACAACCCCCGCCGCAACTGCTGTTCCATAACTCCAGGGCGTTCCCCAGAAGAAGGTATCTCTGCACAGTACAAAGATAGGGCCAAGGATCCCGGACAGCACCAGGTTCTTCATACTTCCCTGATACCGGTCTACCACAGCGTACGCGATCTCAACCGCAAGTCCCTCCAGAAATCCTGCCAGCACCAGCTGCAGACCATAGGGGCTTCCCAGCAGCAGGTTCACACCTGCGGTCACCAGCGCGCCAAAGATGGCGAATCCCGGCTTACGCACCAGATACATGGGCATTGCCGCGGACAGCATATACACGCCAAACGTAAGCTCCATAAAAACAGTGCCAAGAACTGCGGACAGCGGCATGTACGCCCAGTCAAGCAGAGTGTAGATCACACCGATCACAGCGGCAACCATTGCCACGACCACAACTTCTTTTGTTGTAAATTTTTTCTCCATGTCTTTCTCCCTTTCTTTCGTTGCTTTCATCAACTCTCAAACGGGATTATTATAGCATGGAGTCCTGATTTCCACTAATTGATTATTTTAATATACGTCCGCTCTATAGATTCTTTCTATAACCGGTAATCCATCTCCCCTTTGGTCCAGGCCATATCCCAGAACTGGTACTCATATTTGCTGCAGTTGATCAGGATATGCTCCAGGTTCTGGATCTGCTCCTCTGTGTATCCTTCTGTCAACCGGTCCAGAAGATCGATCACCGTCTGGTTTCCGCCCCGGAAGGCATCGCTTACATAGGTACTTGACCACCTGCCGTAGAAGGGCTGCTCCAGCGCCCCCGGAATGGTCTCCATATAATCGCCGATCAGCTTGTAGCTCCAGAAGCAGGCCAGCACCGCCGTGGTCAGCTCCGCCAGGCCTTCCTTCATGGCCACCGCGATCATATAATTGGTGTAAGAATCATTGTTCAGGCACATAGGCGTGCGCTCGATGTCCTCCTGGGTGATCCCCAGCTCCTTTAAGAAGAACTGGTGCACCGCATTTTCCGTATTCAGAGTATCCGCGATAAAGGCCGCAAACAGCCGCATATCCTTCTCGTCCCGGGATTTTATCACCCCCAGGGCAAATACTTTGGCGTACTCCATCAGGTACTTGTGGTCCTGGATCATATAGAACTGGAACTTATCCTTCGCCAGGGTTCCGTCCGCCATCCCCTGGATAAAGGGATGGGTAAAATAACTTTCCCAGATGGGAAGGGCCTTCTCGTACAAACGCTGTGATACTTTCATTCTCTCTCCTCCTGAAGTCGTATTTCAAAAGATCCTTTACGGACGGTAAGTATGGTCAACCTCCCAGCCTCCCGACTCCTTCTTCCGCAGGATCCTCTGGTTCTGGCTGCCCCGGAATTTCAGGGTCACGTCCTTTTTCTCCTCCACGAATTCCCCGTCCACTAACCGGTCGATATAAGACAGCATCTCCTCCGTCACTTCTGTATACACCTTCCCGCCGGGGACCAGGTCCACATCCTGGGTATAGCCGGTATAGCACCAGATGTCCTTCCCGGGAAATGCCTCCCGCACCCTGTGAAGGAGACGCACCAGCTCCCGCTGGTTCTCCGGCTCGAAGGGTTCCCCGCCAAGGAGGGTAAATCCCTGGATATAAGAAGGAGACAGAAGGGATAAGATCTCTTCCTCCGTCTCCTTTGTGTAGGGCTGTCCATAGTGGAAATCCCAGGTCTCCGCGTTAAAACAGCCCTTACAGTGATGGCGGCAGCCCGAGACGAACAGGCTTACCCTGACTCCCGGACCGTCCGCGATATCATAAGGTTTGATATTTCCGTAATACATAGTCTCTCCTACAAGTGCAATACCCGGTCCTTGATCTCCTGGGTCCGCCCCTGGTTCCAGAACTGGGTCCCAATATAGCCGCAGGTCCTGCGGGCCACAAACATCTTATCCTGATCCTTATTGCCGCAGTTGGGGCACTCCCAGATCAGCTTGCCGGATTCATCCTCCTTGATCTGGATCTCTCCGTCGTAGCCGCAGCACTCGCAGTAGTCGCTCTTGGTATTCAGCTCCGCGTACATAATGTTATCGTAAATGAACTGCATCACAGACAGTACCGCCGGGATATTGTCCTGCATATTGGGTACTTCCACGTAGCTGATGGCTCCGCCCGGAGACAGCTTCTGGAACTCCGACTCGAATTTCAGCTTGTGGAACGCGTCGATCTCCTCAGACACGTGCACATGATAGCTGTTGGTGATATAGTTCTTGTCGGTCACGCCCTCGATGATGCCAAACCGCTTCTGCAGGCATTTGGCGAATTTATAGGTGGTGGACTCCATCGGCGTTCCATATACGGAATAACTGATGTGCTCTGCTTCCTTCCATTCTCTGCACTTATCATTCAGCCGCTGCATCACCTGCATGGCAAATGGCTGGGCTTCCGGATCGGTGTGGGTCTTGCCCAGCATCCGCACGCACATCTCGTAAAGACCTGCATAGCCAAGAGAAATGGTAGAGTATCCATTATAAAGAAGCCGATCGATCTTCTCCCCCTTCTTCAGGCGAGCCAGGGCTCCGTACTGCCACAGGATGGGCGCCACATCGGAAACCGTTCCAAGAAGCCGTTCATGCCGGCAGCGGAGCGCCCGGTGGCACAGCTCCAGCCGCTCGTCCAGGATCTCCCAGAACCGGTCCATGTCCCCCTCGGAAGAGCAGGCCACGTCTACCAGGTTGATGGTCACCACGCCCTGATTGAACCTGCCGTAGAACTTGTGGCTTCCGTCCGCATTCCTCTGGGAATCCTCCACCGTCAGGAAGGAACGGCATCCCATACAGGGATATACCTCTCCCTGCTTCAGCTCCTTCATGATCTTGGCGGAGATATAATCCGGAACCATCCGCTTCGCAGTACATTTTGCCGCCAGTTCTGTCAGGTACCAGTATTTGGAATCCGCGGTTACATTATCCTCGTCCAGCACATAGATCAGCTTGGGGAAGGCCGGCGTGATCCACACGCCCTTCTCATTCTTCACACCCTGCATCCGCTGTACCAGCACTTCTTCTATGATCATGGCAAGATCGTCCCGGATCTTCCCGTCCTCCACCTCGTCCAGGTACATGAATACCGTGACAAAGGGCGCCTGCCCGTTACAGGTCATCAGGGTGATCAGCTGATACTGGATGGTCTGGATCCCGCTCTTTACTTCTTCCTTCAGACGGCGTTCCGTCACCGCGTCGATGATCTTCTCATCCAGGCTCTCGCCGCAGGCCTCCCGCTCCGCGATCACGTTCTTGCGGGTCTTCTGGCGGCTGATGTCCACGAACGGCGCCAGATGGGCCAGGGTAAAGGACTGGCCGCCGTACTGGTTACTGGCCACCTGCGCCACGATCTGAGTGGTCACGTTGCAGGCCGTGAAGAAGCTGTGAGGTTTCTCGATCAGAGTCTCGCTGATCACCGTGCCGTTCTGCAGCATATCCTCCAGGTTGATAAGATCACAGTTGTGCTCTCTCTGGGCAAAATAATCGGAATCGTGGAAATGGATGATCCCCTCTTCATGGGCCCGCACGATCTCCTCCGGGAGAAGGACTCTTCTGGTCAGGTCCTTGCTCACTTCTCCTGCCATGTAGTCCCGCTGAGTGGAATTGATCACCGGGTTCTTATTGGAGTTCTCCTGATTTACTTCCTCATTGATATTATCCAGAAGAGACAGGATCCCGTTGTCCGTGGTGTTGGACTTACGGGTCAGTTCTCTCTTATAGCGATAGCGCACGTATTTCTGGGCAACCTCGTACCCCCGCATCTCCATGATGCCTGTTTCCACCATATCCTGGATATCCTCCACGTTCACCGCGTGAGTGAAGTCCCGCACCTTCAGCGCGATGTTGTCCGCGATGGCGATGATCTGATACTCATTCATCTGGTGGATCTTGTCTACCTCTTTATTGGCCGCCTTGATGGCGTTGACGATCTTCTCCAGATGGAAGTCCACCTCTTCCCCGTTTCTCTTGATCACTTTGGTCCTTACCTGAATGTCCATGTTTACTCCCTTCACATACCAAATATTGATATTTGTCATTTATGATTACTATATTTAGTGTCCTGTACTATCATACACTAATCAAAGAAAAAAGGAAAGAGAAATTTTTTCTTTTTTAAAATCATAAAAAAAACAGAGGATGAACTCACTCATCCTCCGCCTGTTTTTCACTTATGCCTCCTGCAGCGTCTCCATCGCCTGCCGGATTTCCTTCCCGGAGATCCCGGTGTAGCGTTCAATATCCTCCGGAGAAAAACCATTGTCCACCATGTGCTTTACCACGGAGAAGATTCCCTCTTCTCTACCCTCAGTTACCCCGTCCGCATAGATTTCCTTCAACGCCTGACACATATTGATCTCCTCCTTTCCGGATTCTGGTTCTCCTTCATTTTAGCATGCCGAATAGTTATTGTAAATCGTACGGAACAGAAAATCCCGGAGACTGCCATCTCCGGGATTTTCGTCGCTCCTAATGGAACTATCGTATCTTTTTGCCTATTGGTATAATACCATACACCTTCGGCAAAATCAATATATCCAAAATACTTTTCCAATATTCTCAAATCCTTTGTAATTTTTCTTTATCGTAAACGCCGTGTGCTCAATTGTACGCAACGCACCTCGATTCCGCAGCTCCTGTGTCTGCAAAAACAGCGATTGAGTGCGCGATCAGGGGTTCGAACCCTGGACACCCTGATTAAGAGACACTTCATCCATTATGCCAGTCCGTGCTCTTCCAGCCATACCATCCAGGTGTTCTTCCCTTCCTGCATTTTCCGTGCCCGCACAGTGAACTCCAGGATCGTAAGTCCTGTAAATACGAGGAACAGGATCAGCAGGAAAATGAGGCAGCCCCGGATACTTCCCCCGCCGCTTATGGCGCTGCGGAACGCTTTCACCGTATAGGTAAACGGTACCCAGCCGTGAAGATACGGCACAAATGATCCTGACAGTTCATAAGGGTATGTCCCCACGGAACCTGCCAGCTGGATCACCATGAAGATCAGCATCAGGAAGCTTCCAACGCGCCCCAGCAGGCTGGTGAAGAAGTACATCACCGACATGAATGCAAGGGACGCCGCGCACGCTGTCAGGACTGTCTTTCCCATTTCCACAGGTATAAAACCATCGAATATATGCAGTGCGCCGATCATAACTACTGCCTGGAGCACTGCCGTCAGATAGAGCACGGACGCCTTGCTGATCCACCAGCGGAAACCGGATTTCATCTGCCCGGCATAACTGGTCAGCGGATACATCAGACTGAACGCGATACAGCCGACCCACAAGCCTACGGACATCATATACGGCGCCATAGCATGGCCGTTGTCGGCCACCTCCGTAATCTGTGTCTCTTCCGCATCTATCGGTGCGGCAAACATATCCGCCGCCTGATCCGATGTGTTCGTCTCCAGGATCTGCTCCGCTCCGCTTCCCAGTTCCTTTGACAGCGTCTCCGCGCCTTCCGAAACCTGCCTGATCCCATCGCCTAGTTCTCCGCTGCCGTCAGCGAGTTGTCCCGCACCGCTGCTGATCTGGCCGGCTCCATCTGTTAGTTTCGCCGCGCCTTCCGTCAACGATTTGCTGTTCGAGGTAAGCTGCCCGGTTCCGGAGGCAAGCGTATCCGTTCCATCTTTCAGCTTCGCGCTTCCCTGTGCCAGCTCTCCCAGACCGCTGTCCAGATCCGCAGCTCCTTTCCGGAGCGCCGATGTTCCCTGCTTCTGAAGCTGATCCGCCCCTGATGCGGCATTGGAAATTCCACCCGCCAGCGCCGGCGCCTGTTCCGCCAATGCGGAAGTGCCGGTCTGAAGCCGCCCTATCCCGTTCTTAAGGGAATCTGCACCACTCTGTACCGCGGAAATGCCGTTCTGAAGATCCGGGATCTCCGCTGCAATCTGCGCGCTCCCGTCCGCCGCTTCATCGACACCGTATGTGTAGGCGGAAACACTTGCAGAAAATGTGTCCGCCTGCTGCTGAACTGCCGCGATCTGTGCCCGCACTTCCTCCGGCACGCCTTCCTCTCCGGCGAGTGTCGACAGCGCCTGACTGATCTCGGCCGCTCCTTCGCGCAGCGACTGGGAATTGGAAGCAGCAGACTGCAGGCCGGAATTAAGCGCATCTGCGCCGTCCTTCAGGCTGGCCGCTCCTTCAGACAGAGATGCAATCCCGTCTGAGAGCTGCCGCGCGCCGTCACCTAATGAAGCCGCGCCGTCATTCAGCGCATCCGCCGCATCGGGAAGGGCCGATGCCGCCGCGTTCAGTTCAGACAGGCCGGCATTGAGCGCAGTCATGTTATCATCCACATCCACCGCGCCATCTGCCAGATCAGAACCGCCTTTCTGCGCGCCATTTACCCCACTGTCCAGTGCATTTGCACCTCTTTGCAGCTCCTTGGCCCCTGCCGCGGCCGCACTGGCTCCGTCCGTATACTGGCCAATCCCCACTTCCAGCTCCCGGCTTCCGTCCACAAATACTAAGGAACTGTCCGAAAGAGCCCGCAGATTGTCGGTAATCGTCTGATTTCCGTCGGCCAGCTGATCCGTTCCGGTTTTCAGTTCACCCGACCCATCTGCCGCTTCCCGCATTCCGTCACCCACTTCCGCAAGTTTGCCGAACAGAACTTCTGTATACGTTTTTGTAACCTCTTCCCGTACTGAGCTCTCCAGTTCCTTCATCGCCGTCTCGCTCATCTTGGACGCGATGTAGTTCGTTCCTGGATTCGTTTCATAAGCCAGCGTCATCTTCTCCGGATGCGCGTCTGTCAGCGATGAGGCATGGGCCGAAAATTCCTCCGGTATGGTGATGACCATATAGTATGTGCCGTCCTCAAGGCCCCTCTGCGCCTCCGTCTCTGAAGGAAACTGAAAGTCCAGAGAATCGTTGTGTTTCAGTTCCTCCATCAACGTTCCGCCGATATCCAGTTTCTGATCTTCATAGGTGACCGGCACGTCATGGTTGATGACCGCTACCGGAAGTTTATCGATATTCCCGTATGGGTCCCACATGGATCCAAGGAAAAGTGTGGTATAGATTGTCGGGATCGCGATGACCGCGACTGTAACAATCAGCAAAATCTTATTTTTAAACAGCCTGCGCCATTCGTGCTTCAGCATTGTCTCCTGTCCCCTTTCTTTTTGCAACATTAACTCTATTAATAGATATTGTGTTGATTTTTTCAACATCATGAATTATAGTAAAATCATAAAAAAGATACAACCATTAATGCAGCAGTACTCTGTCTGTTAATGGATAAGCAAACAATGCGGTGTCTATTATTTTTAAAGGAGGAAATGTTTCATGTCAAAAAATATGGACCGGCGGGTTCGCAAGACAAGAGCCCAGCTCCGTCAGGGATTGGCCGAACTTCTGAAAGAAAAGAGTTTAAAAGAGATCACGGTCAAAGAACTCGTAGAAAAAGTGGACATCAACCGTTCCACTTTCTATCTGCACTATGCGGATATCTATGACATGATGGAAAAGATTGAAAACGAACTGACCGGAGACATCGAAGATCTGATCCATACCCATCCGGTAAGTCCGTTCAACGAAGACAGCTTTCCGTTCATCGAGGATATTTTTTCCATCCTCGCGGAAAACCGGGATATCTGCGCCGCTCTCCTGGGTCCCAACGGTGATATCTCTTTTCTGCACCGGATTGAGAATATCCTCTCCGAGCACAGCCTGAACGCCCTGAAAGAAACATTTCCGGAGAAAATGGATGATCTGACATACTACTACGCCTTCTGTCTCTCCGGCTGTATCGGCCTGGTCAAGGCCTGGCTGTCAGATGGATCTTCCGTAAGTCCCCAGCATATGGCCGAACTTACATTTAAGCTCATCATGAACGCACTGAGGGGGTTCTATCCAGACTTTTCCGTAAGACATTCCTGATATTTACGGGGAAAATCTTCTCTGCGCTCTTTCTCTGCTTCCATTCGCAGCGCGCACTTCGATTCCGCGCTCCGCGCTGCTCATTGCTTCACGCAAAAAAACCGCCGTCCCCGCGGCTCGCAATGTCCGCAAAAACAGCGATTTCTAAGTGCGCGATCAGGGGTTCGAACCCTGGACACCCTGATTAAGAGTCAGGTGCTCTGCCAGCTGAGCTAATCGCGCATTTTCTGTTGTTCTTTCACGTTTCGTTTGCCTCAACGCAAAAGCTATTATATAACAGATCTTCGGGCATTGCAAGTATTTTTTTCTAATTTTCCAGTGTTTTTTCAGCCCGTTTCTTTTCCGTATCAGAAGAAGGCGTGTCCGCGAGGGAAACACGCCTTCTTCACCCCCACTATAACTTTTCAATAATCCCATCTGCCATTGCTTCCAGGATCACGCAGCATGAGGTTGCCCCCGCATCCAGCACGCCTCTGGAACGCTCGCCCAGCCGGCTGGAACGTCCGAATTTGGCTACCATGTCTTTGGTGGAATCTCTTCCTGTCCGGGCAGCTTCTTTCATCTTTTCAAGAGCTTCCTTGAAGTCCGTTCCGTCAGCCTGTGCTTTTTTCAGAGCGTCTACAGATGGTGACAGCGTATCTACCAGCGTCTTGTCGCCCACCTGGGCCTCTACAATCTCGCACAGCCCCTTTAATCCGGCTTCCAGCATTGTTGCCAGCTCTTCCGTCCCAATCTCCTCGTAGTCCTCTCCTGCGTCTGCCATCTCCATAAAAATGGTTCCGTAGATCGGTCCCATGGAACCGCCGATCTCATTGAACAGGATAGTTCCCAATTCATTTAATCCATCGGAAAATCCAATCTCCTCATCCGCGATCCGGTCCCCGAACATGGTAAATCCTTTATTCATATTCATTCCATGGTCCCCGTCGCCGATCAGGCCGTCCACATCTCCAAGATAGGTTTTATTCTCCTGGATCGCTGTAACCATTTTCAGAAGAACAGATTTTCCTTCCGCGTTTTTAAATGTTCCCATTCTCATTTCCTCCTAGCGCTGCTTCAGTCCCATTGTATAGCAGTCCATATCGATCAGTTCTTTTAACTCATCATCCAGTTTCATAACGGTCAGAGTGGCTCCCATCATCTCCAGAGATGTGAAATAGTTTCCTACGTAAGCCCGGTGGATCTTGATCTTCTTCTCGCCCAGGATCTTCTCGATCTCATTGTAGAGAACATAGAGCTCCATCACCGGCGTTGCCCCAAGTCCGGATACCAGGACAACCACTTCGTCATCTTCTTCAAAAGGATAGTCCGGAAGAACGATATCCGTCATTCTCTTGGCCATCTTATCCGCCGTCTCCAGCTCGCATACTTCGATTCCCGGCTCGCCGTGATGACCGATGCCTACTTCCATGGTCCCCTCTTTGATCTCAAAATTAGGATGCCCCACTGCCGGAAGGGTGCACGGAGTAAGACCGATACCCACGCTTCTTGTATTATCGATAGCCTTCTGCGCCGCCTCGATCACTTCGTCCAGGCTTCCGCCCTTGGCCGCCTTCGCGCCGCCGCATTTCCACATCAGGATCTCGCCGGCAACGCCTCTTCTTTTTTCCCTCTGGGTCTTGGGCGCGGAAGCAACGTCGTCATTGGCCACTACCGTCTTTACCGTCAATCCCTCTTTCTTTGCCATACGAACGGCCATCTTTACATTCATGTTGTCTCCGGAGTAATTGCCATAGAGGCAGGCAACTCCGGCTCCTCCGTCCGCCGCCCGGAATGCGTCCAGGAAGGCTGCCGCTGTCGGGGAGGAACAGATCTCGCCTACAGCCGCGGCGTCACACATATTGTCTCCCACATAGCCGATAAATGCCGGCTTATGACCGCTTCCGCCTCCGGTCACAACACCTACTTTTCCAGAGATCGGTGTTTCTTTTGCCGCGATCACTCTGGGATGGGAAGTTGTTTTTACAATATCGCCATGGGTCTTTACAAACCCCTCCAGCATTTCATCAACAATATTATCCGGATTATTTAAAATTCTCTGCATAATTTTCTCCTTTTCCTATTTGATTGTATAACCGCCGTCGATCAGAAGGTTATGGCCTGTAACCATTGCCGCAGCCTTGCTGCACAGGAACGCGATCACTGCAGAGATCTCTTCCGGCTCAGCAAACCGTTCGCTGGGCATTTCCTTCTTGAACGCGTCTCCTACCGGGCCGTCCCATGCTTTATGGCCCAGTGCGGTAAGCACTACGGTAGGCGCTACTGCGTTGACGCGGATCCCGTATTTGCCCCACTCCATTGCCATTACCTTTGTCATTGCGATGATCCCGCCTTTGGCCGCACAGTATGCCACATGTTTATCGAGGGCGATCACGCCGGCCTGGGAAGCAATGTTCACAATGCTGCCCTTCACCTGATTGTCGATCATATATTTGCCTACCGCCTGCGCCATGAAAAAGCTGGCGGACAGGTTGATATCGATGGTCCGGTTCCAGTCCTTCTCATCAATGATCTCTGCGCTTTCCAGCGCCACGATCCCCGCGCAGTTTACCAGGATATCCACCTGGCCAAAAGCTTTCACCGCCTCCTCGATCACAAAAGCTCTGTAATCCTTGTCGCAAACATTTCCTGCAACTCCAATAGCTTTGTCGCCGCCCATCTCCTTGGCGATCTTATCCACCTCCGGATTCAGATCGGCCAAAACAATGTTGACGCCCTGCTTCAGAAGGTATTCCGCCGTCATATTTCCAATCCCGGCCGCGCCTCCTGTGATGATCGCTGTCTTTCCTCCAAGGTCAAAGTCCAGTGACATAATCTCTTCTTTTGAAAAATTTGGTAACATAACTAGATCCCTCCATCCTTACTTATTGTGCGCGAACAACTCCTTCGCGCTTAAGAAAGGGCAGGGCTTTTCGCCACTGCCCTTCCGGTGAATCATCTTATCTTTTTCGTATCAGCCAAAATCAATCTTAATATTTGTTCTCAAACTCGGCTACGTTGTCCTGTCTGATCATCTGGAATGGGATCCAGATTTCTTTCTCTACTTCGCCGCCGTCAAGAACTGTGATCGCTGCGTCGATAGCGCCGGAGATCTGACCTTCTGCATCCTGGAAGTCAGATGCGATCATTCTTCCCTCTTTTACAGCTGCAACCGCGTCTGTGATACCGTCAATTCCGATACACGGAATGTCATATCCGCCATCCTCGATCGCCTGCCGTGCGCCAAGAGCCATCTCGTCGTTTTCAGAAACAACTGCGTCGATCTCATCGCCGTAAGTGGTGAGCCAGGTCTCCATCAGTGTCATCGCCTCGGAACGAGACCAGTTCGCGGTATCGTAAGCAAGGATCTTGATGCCAGGATTCTCAGCAAGCACATTGTTGATTCCTTCCCATCTCTGAAGCTGTGCGGACTGTCCCATAGGTCCTTCCAGAACTACGATGTTAAAGGTGTCGGTTCCCATGTGGTCGATCATTTCCTGCATGATCTCCTCACCTGCTCCAACGTCCTGAGATCCAACATAAGCGGTCAGCTTGTCGGTATTTACCATGGTATTTACACCAAATACCGGGATACCGGCCTCGTCAGCCGCCTCAACACAAGCCACGCACGCATCTGCGTCCTGAGGATTCAGGATGATCGCGTCAACGCCGTCTGCGATCATGGTCTCAACCTGCTCAAGCTGTGCGGCCGCGTCATTGTTTCCATCGTAGGAAACGTAATTGATGCCTTTTTCTTTGCAATAGGTCTTGGCATAGTTATCCATTCTCATACAGAACTCGGTCTGCAGTGTATAATAGGTAGCTCCGATCGTATAGCCGTCGGTTTTCTCGCCGCCTCCTTCTTCACTGTCTCCCCCGGATCCTCCGCAGGCAGCCAGTGAAAGAGCCATCATGCCTACTAATCCTGCTGCGATCAGTTTTCTCCACTTTTTCATTGTTACATCCTCCTTTACCTTTGTTTTATTTTAAGCTTCTCGAAGCTTAAATTCTATCAGTCTGAGCTCAGGCCATCCAGCATAACTGCCAGGATCACTACGAAGCCCTTTACCAGCATCTGGTAGTACGCGCCAACGCCCAGCATATCCAATCCACTTGACAGACAGGTCATCAGCATGATACCTACAACCGTTCCCCACAGCCTTCCTTTTCCACCTGCAAGAGAAGTTCCGCCGATAACTACCATGGCGATAGCGTCTGTCTCATATCCGTCTCCGGTATTGGTTACGCCGGAGGTTACACGTGCGGAAGTGATCACGCCCGCAAGAGCTGACAGGACGCCGGACAGGATATACACCGTAGCGATGATCCGTTTTACATTAATACCGGAAACTCTTGCCGCGTTGGCGTTTCCGCCTACTGCGAATACATATCTTCCATACCTGGTCTTATACAGGAGTAAGAAGCACACTAACAGGATCACCGCAAAGATGATAACCGGGATCGGAAGTACATTGCCGATCATTCCGCCGCCGATGAACTTAAAGGATTCGGACAGATTCGGGATCGGCTTGGAATCCGTTAGAAGAAACGTTAGCGATTTCGCTATACTCATTGAACCCAGCGTTCCTACAAAAGCCGGAACCTTCAGATACGCCACGCACACGCCGTTGAATACACCGATCAAAAGCCCCACGCCTACACCTACGCCGATGGCCACGATAGCCGGCTGGTTCATGGCAACCTGAGCGAAGTATGCGGAATACATGCCCGCGCATCCCATGACAGCGCCTACAGAAAGGTCGATACCTCCCGTCAGGCAGACAAAGGTCATTCCCACTGCCAGAAGTCCGTTGATGGATACCAGACGGAACATATTTCTTACATTGATAAAGCTTAAGAATCTTGGTTTGATAAGAGAGATAATGATCACCAAGACGATCAGCGCGATCAGCGATCCATATTTCGCGATAAAGTTTTTCCTCTGCTGCGCCTTCATTGCCGCAGTTTTTTCTCCTACTGCTTCTTTATTCATTTCCTTTTCCCCTCCTTACATGTAACGCATTGCCATCTTCATGATCACATCCTGGCTGAACTCTTCCCGCGACAATTCTCCGCTGAGCCGATGGTTGCTTATTACCAGGATCCGATCCGACATTCCCATTGCTTCCGGCATTTCAGAGGAAATCATAATGACCGCTTTCCCTTTTGCCACAAACTCGTTCATCAATTTATAGATCTCTGCTTTGGCTCCTACGTCGATACCTCTCGTAGGCTCGTCAAAAATGATCACGTCCGGATCTTTCATCATCCACTTGGCAAGAACCACCTTCTGCTGATTTCCGCCGGACAGGTTCTTTACTGCCAGTCTGGGGCTTGCCATTTTTACCTTCAATTCACTGAGGATCTCATTGGTCCGTTTCTTCTCTGCCCCGGAGCGGATAAATACTTTGCTGCTGAATTCCTTCATAGACGGGAGCGTGGTATTATGAGCGATACTCATTGGAAGGACCAGCCCTTCGCCTTTGCGGTCTTCTGTTACGTACGCGATTCCCTGACGGATCGCGTCGCTGGGCCTCTTTAACTCCACTTTCTGTCCCTTCAGGATGATCTCGCCTTTCTCCAGCCGGGTAAGTCCAAAGAGGGCCTGCATAAGTTCCGTCCGCCCGGCGCCTACAAGTCCTACCAGCCCCAGGATCTCGCCTTTGTGAAGGGTAAGATTGATATCTTCGAATTCTCCTGCTCTTGTCAGGCCCTTAAGCTCCAGGATCGGCTCTCCGATATGAGCCTCCCGCTTGGGATACTGCTCGGTAAGTTCCCGGCCTACCATAGCCTTTACAACCATATCGTTGGTGGCCTCCTTGGTCTCCCAGGTTGCAATACTCTCTCCGTCTCTTAAGATCGTGATCTTGTCTGTGATCTCATAGACCTCATCCATCTTATGGGAGATATATACGATCCCGGTTCCCCGTTTCTGCAGATCGCGGATGATCTTGTAGAGGTTCTCCACCTCCCGGTCTGTGATCGAAGAAGTAGGTTCGTCCATAATCAGGATCCTGGCGTCCTGGGATACTGCTTTTGCGATCTCCACCAGCTGCTGGTCCGCAACTCGCAAGCTTCCCATTTTCGCCCTGGGGTTCAGCTTGATATGCAGCATCTCCAGCAGTTCCCCTGTCTGCTTGTACATCTGGCGGTAATCGATAAACCCGTGCCGGACCGGCTCTCTTCCAAGGTAGATGTTCTCAGCCACGGACATCTCTACTACCGATGAAAGTTCCTGGTGGATCATTGCGATCCCCATCTTCTGGGCAACCGCCGGAGAATCGATCTCAACCTCTTCGCCTTCGATCTTTACCGTTCCTCCGTCTCGCTTATGTATGCCTACCAATATATTCATCAACGTAGATTTTCCAGCGCCGTTTTCACCCATCAGAGCATGTACTGAGCCTTTCTCCAGGGAAAAATCCACTGCGTGGAGGACCTGGTTTCCATAGAAGCTTTTCTGGATCCCTTTCATCTCCAACAACAAACTCATGCTCTTCACCTCCCGTATCGTTTTTTAACTTGCAAACAAATTGTACTATGGGATCTTAGCGGTTAAAAAGGGGGGTATCTTTCTCTGGATAGGGGGTATTTTACGTTTTTATGATTTTTGAACAAAAAAATCCGTTTCTTTGTGAAATAATAGTCATTTTCACCAAAGAAACGGCTTTTTTCTATCGGACAGGATCTGCTCGAAGTCTTTCCTGTCGAAGATCAGACGGCTTTCATTCTTGCCAAACAGAAGGATCCGGTCCGCGATGGAAACTCCGTCCATCACATCCATGGTAATGATCACCACGGCGATCCCCTTGGCCAGATATCTTTTCAGAAATGTATTGATAAACCGCTGCAGGTTTACGTCCACGTTCCTGTAGGGGAAGAAGCAGAAGATGATCTCCGGCTTCTGGAGGAGGATCTTGTGATAGATCAGGTTATATTTCTCCTCCAGGGACAGATCCTTCACCTTACAGGTGATCTCTCTTCCCGCCACCTCCCTTGCGATGCTTTTCCTTTTTTTCCTGCTTCTCCACAAGTGCTCCACTTTATCGTCCAGGCACAGGCACAGGTTATCTTCGTAAGACATCTCCGGATACAGCATGGTCTCTGCCGGATTCTCCAGGATCACCCCGATCTTTCGCTTCTCTTTATCCTTCTCCTTCCCTTTCCACCACACGCTCCCGCTCTGCGGCTTGGCTCCGGACAACACATCGATGAAATCCTTCCAGTCCACGTTATTATAATCATGGATCAAAAGCCCTTCTCCCCGGCCCACATCGAAAGTCATATTCCGGATGCTCCGGTGGCTCATCTTCTCACACCGGAACACCTTCTCTCCCTGATCCTCCTCCTGGGTTTTCCTTGTCTTCAGCAACTGATAGGGGAAGAAATAGTGCTTCTCCAGGTTCTCTGCGATCTCCTCTTTCTCCAGCACCTTGATGATCCTTCCGTGGGACATGACAGAGACCCGGTCGCAGAACCGGCTTAACTCCTCCGGCTTCGTGCTGATATAAATAAACGAAAGCCCTTTCCTGGCGTATCCCCGGATCACTTTGTCCAGCTTCATCTTATCTTCCGGCCAGAGAGAAGACCCCACATCCCGCAGGATGACCAGATCCGCTTTCGCCACTGCCGCTTTCGCGATCCCGATCACATCCTTCTCCAGGGTAGTAAGCTCCGATACCTTTTTCGCCGGATTGATCTCCACCCCCGACTCTTCCAGAAGAAGCATCAGCTGCCGGCGGATCAGACGGTCCTTGATCCAGAATCCCTTGTATCCTTTCCGGATCAGGAAAACATTGTCTGCTCCCGGCAGGCTGTCGATCAGAGTTTCTGATTTTGATATCATGTACACGTTATTCCTGCTCCGGGTCTGGCCGGCGTAGGTGTTCACCAGCTTTTCCCTGAGATAAACACGTCCGTAAAGCAGCGGGCGGTTGTTCTGAAGACAGTCTACAAACTCCTCAAGGCCATAGGAGTCCAGGGGGACAAGTCCCATAACCTCTCCCTTAAACATCTGAAAATTAAAATTGTTTAACAGTTCCCGTCCCTGTTCTGTAACGGTCACCCGTTCCATTCTTAGAATTTCCTGTCTCACATTATCTCCTTAGATTCTTCAGCTGCCGTTCACTGGTGATCAGCGGAAGATCGATCACGGTATCTGTGCCCACCCCTGGGGTACTGTATACCGTCATCCCGTATTCCTCTCCAAAGATCAGGTGGATCCGGTTGTTTACATTAAGGATCGCGATCCCGCCTTTATTCTTCGACAGGGAAATGCTGTCAAACACCGGCTGGTTCAACTGGTTATTCAGCTTCTCCAGCACGTCCGGCGGCATCCCCACCCCGTCGTCGCTGATCTCGATCAACAGCCTCTTCTCTGTACACCGCAATACGATCCGTATGGTCCCGCTCCCCACTTTCCTCTCGATACCGTGAATGATACTGTTCTCTACCACCGGCTGCAGGGTAAGCTTCGGCAACAGGCAGTGGAGCAGGAACTCATCTTCCTTGTCGTACTGGATCTCAAGATTTACCCGGTCCTCAAACCGATATTTCTGGATCAGGAAATATACTTTTGTATTTTCCAGTTCCTCCTCCAGCGTCACCATATTTTCCACTTTACTGATGGTATATCGGAAAAAGGTTGCAAGCGCCTCCGTCATCTCCACCACCGTGGAATTTCCCTCCAGCAGCGCTTCGCTTCGTATACTGTCCAGCGTATTGTAGAGAAAATGGGGGTTGATCTGATTCTGCAGGGCAAGATACTGTGCCTGCCGCTTATTCGCGTTCAGAAGCTGATCCGATTCCATCAGTCCGATCAGCACCTGGGCCAGTCCTTCTGTTCCCGGCGACAAAAGTCTTGCCTCCTCCTTCAGCCCCGCGCTGGTATATCCGGCAAAAAAGAGCCGAAGGTAACGCTCCACTTTTCGATATGGTTTCAGCACTCCAAAATAAAAGAACAGGATCCCCGCCGCTTCAACTGCCAGGCAGCAAAGCGCCTCCGCCCCGTATCTCCCCGTTCGGACCGCCAGGATGCTCAGCAGGACACAGATCAATGCAAGAAAAACAAGGAGTCCCACACACAACACGTAGATTCTGGAACTTAAATAACGCCATCTCTCTTTCATCCGGCCACTCCCTTATCCATACAGTTTCCGGTACTCGCCCGGTTTGATCCCCGTATATTTCTTAAACACCGTATTAAAATGTTTCAGATCCGAATACCCCACCTGGCTGCAGATATCCTTGATATTGATATTCGTCCCCTTTAACAGTTCCTTCGCTTTCTCCATCCTGAGCTGGATCAGATACTCCGAGAATCCGATCCCCATTTCCTTTTTCAAAAGGCCGCTGAAATAGCTGGCGCTGAATCCGGCGATGGCGGACACCTCCTCCAGCGTGATCCCCTCGGTATAATGGTTCTGGATATACTGTTTCGCGATCCGGATCGGACGCCGCCCGTCCTCTTCCTGAAGCCTCAGATTTTTCTGCACGATCTTTCTCAGATATTCTTCCAGCACGTCAAACAGCTCGTCCAGATTCCGGCTTAGTTCGCTTCTCTCGGTGAATCTCCCGATCTCCTCATTGTCGCTGCCGCTTTTCGTCAATGCGTACATCCCGATCAGATGGACAATATTGATATAATCCCGCCCGGAGATGTCCTGCTCCTTTTCCAGCGTCTTCTTTAATTCTCCCACCTTGTCCCGGATCATCTGCTCATCACACAGATCGATGCTTCTGGCCAGCTCACTGTTAAAATGATCGGTTACAAGCGTCCAGTCTTTCTCCGGCGCAGCGGCGGCAGATCCTTCCAGAAGTTTCTCGCAGCCTTCCACCACAGCCTCTTTAAGCTGTTCTGTCGCGCTCTCCAGGGAATCCCACAGCTCGGATGGCATCCGTACCTTCTTCCCCAGCGCCGCCGAAAATGTCATAGTCCACATCTCAAACCGCTTTGCCGCAAGCTTATTGACAATCACCCGCACCGCGTTACGGAATTCCTTCTCCTTCGCCTCTTCGTAATTGCAGAGCACATAGCATCTATTTCCGTCGACACAGATCTCATAATCGCTGCAGATATCCCGCAGTTCGCTGCGGATCGTACGCTCAAATCCCTCGATAGTCTTCTCTGTCGCCTTTTTATCATACTTTTTCATACTGTAATGAAGCCGCAGGACAAAAAACTGAAACCAGCCCGGGACAAAATGATAGTAATATTGCTTGTTGATACTTTCGATTTCCTTTCCCTCGCCAAAGGACACCGACATGGGGAGGGAAAAGATCAGATCCCTTCTCTTTTTCAGATTCTCATCTTCTGTATACTCATACAGCCGCTTCCCTGCCTCGATCCGTTTTCTTTCCTTCTCCACGCTGTCCCTGGCCTGCTTTACCGCTTCTTCCAGTTCATTTTGCTTAATGGGTTTCAGCAGGTACGCGCTGACTCCCTGGGTGATCGCCGCCTTCGCATAGGCGAAATCCGCGTATCCGCTGATGATGATCACCTCCATCGACAGATTCATCTCCCGGGCTCTCCGGATCACCTCGATCCCGTCACATCCCGGCATGCGGATATCCACGATCAGGATATCCGGCTTCTTCTCGCTGATCATCTCGATCGCTTCCGGTCCATTGTGCACGTACCCGATGATCTCCATCCCCAGGCTCTCCCAGTCGCACAGCATCTCTATCAAACGGCAGATCTTCTTTTCGTCGTCAGCTATCAGTACCTTGATCATTGTATCATCCCCTCGTCTGTATATAAAAAATCTGGTTTGATTGTATCAGATATCTTCAGAAATTGTCTATATCTTTTTCCTTTCACAGCAGTCGCTTAAGTCGTTCTATAATAAAAAAGACTTAATTTTATGTCTGTTTCAGACATAGACTTAAGTCTTCTAAAAAATTTTTGCATAATATTTCTTCCATCCCATATATATTACTATCAGGAGGATTTCCCCTATGTATCATATTATGTCCAAATACATAAACCGTTCAGATCTCCCCGCGATCCTTGCCGTAGCTATCCTGGGTTCCCTCAACCATTTTCTCTACGACTGGACCGGCAGCTCTTCCTTTGTCGCCCTGTTCTGTCCCATCAACGAATCACCATGGGAGCACCTGAAGCTTCTATTCTTCCCGTTCCTTTTCGTCACTCTGGGAACTGCTGTTCTCTGTCGTTCCCGAAACAAGCGTTTTTTCTACTGCCGTTTTCTCGGCGTTGTCTGCGGAATGGCCTTCACTCTGGTTAGTTTCTACACCTACACCGGCATCTGGGGTTCCCACGCTCTGATCCTGGATCTTCTGATCTTTTTTCTCAGCGTGGCTCTCAGCTTTTCCGCCGCCCGGTTCTTTTTCTGCGCTCTGAAGCAGATCCCTTCGGCAAATGTGATCTTCACTCTGTGGGGCGCCGGTATATTTTTCTTCTTTGTCTTTACCTGTTTCCCGCCGGGCATCCCTCTGTTTTTCCCTTATGGCTGATCCATCGTAATAGAAAACTGCACCATATCTCCACGCATATAAGAATCTGCAAACTCAACCGGCGTTTCCCCTGCACAAGTCACTCGTTGTATATGAAATCCCGCCATATTTTTAGGTGTTCCAAGAAGTTCTCTTACGCTTCCTTCTATAACCACCGCCTCAAATAACCGTGAAGCCTTATTTAACTTCCACCCAAATTGTTCCAGCGTATGATACAAACCATTCTCCCGGATCGCTTCCTTTGATAATTCTGGGCACAGCATCACGGGAATATAAGAATCATTGACCGTAGTCGGGATTCCATCATTATAAAACAGACGATGAACCAGAAAAACTTCACTGCCTTCTTCCAGTCCCAACTCTTTTCTTACCTGTTTTTCTGCAGGAATCTTTTTAAAAGAAAGGACTCTTTTCTCCTGTTTTGTAGCGCTTTCATCATTATCATAAAAACGAAAAGAAAAAATTTTCTCTTCCACCTTAGGATGCGTAACAAAAGTCCCTCTCCCCTGCTTTTTTAAAACGTACCCCTTGTTCTTCAGATCATCTATCGCCAATCGAACCGTCTGGCGGCTGATTTTATACATCTCGCACAGTTCCGGCTCTGTCGGGATTTTATGATTATATTCCCATTCTCCCGTCTCGATTTTATGATAAAGAATTTGGCTGAGTTGTTTATACAACGGCACATCTTTCGCCATATCCAGCAGTTCTTTACTCACCTGACAATCCCCTTTTCAACATTTCCATATATTTCAAATATAGCACATCAAAATACGACAAACAACTATATTTTCGCTTCCTCCTTACTATAAAAACAATGCAGCACTCCCAAGAATTCCTGCCTTCTCTTTTAATTCTGAAAACCGGATATCCACCTGATAATTTGCATGTACTTTCGCCGTCAAACGGGAAGTTAGTTCTTCTGCATATCTTTCTAGCCCCTTTGCAACGCCGCCTCCCAAAACAATTACATCCGGGGCATACAAATAGATATACTGATTTAAGCCAGTACATAAATTGCCGATATACTCTTCTATGATCCTCTTTGCTTTTAAATCCTCTTTCCCCCGTGCAAACAACTCCTCTGCCGTTATCACTCGCCCATATTCTTCTCTGCCTTTATCTTCCAGAGCAGTTCCAGAACACATTCCTTCCAGACACCCGTCAATTCCGCAATAGCATTCCTTGTTTCTTTCTGTCCCGCTTCCAACTTTAATATGTCCCGCACGATGCATGAGTGCATTTGCCCAGGATATTTTTTTATACGCAGTAAATCCGACGCCAATTCCTGTCCCCAGCGTCAACATAAGAACCCTTTCATAGTTTTTCCCAATCCCATATAGCGCTTCCCCATAACATGCCGCCGTTGCGTCATTTTCCACCTCACAAGGAATCTTAAGCAATTCTTCAAGTTTATCTCTGATCGGATACCCCGGGAAAAAGGGAATAAAACTTCCACTGGACATATCGATTGTCCCGGATTGATGATGAACATATCCGCTGATCGCCGCCCCGGCTCCTATAATTTTTTTGCCTGATATTTTTTCTGTGATCTTTTGAACGCCCGTCAGCATACAGGATAAAAAACGTTCTTCTTCTTTCTCTGTAGCTAATACCATGCTTTCAAGAACTTGTCCTGTATTTAACTCTACCAGCCCAAGTTTTGTTCTTGTGCCCCCGATATCTGCCCCCAATGCATAACACATCTACTTCACCACCCATCTGTCCTGTGGAATCCCAAGTGACACACCTGGTTCATATCCTTTTACGATACAGCACTGATATGCAAAAAGCTGTACGTACATAGCCAGAAGAATTAATGAATACTCTTCCTCCAGGTTAAAATCCGGATAATAAATGCAAACACTTCCTTCCCCTTTCTGCGTATCTGTTCCAAAATAAACACTTTCTTTAGCCGCCCCTACTACTTCCTGCCATATTTTTGTTGTCCGCTCTGTCGGCAATACATCAAAAAAGACCGGAACAATAACATTATCAGCAATCTCGCTGTTTAGAATGGAACGAATCGGACCATGATAAAAACTGTCTATCGACATCAGATCTCCGCTGACAAATGCGATTTCCTCCAGCCATAGAGATGCTGCTTTTGAAGCTCCCAGGCCATATCCTCTTGAAAGGAAATTATAGCTATGCGCAGTTTTAAAAAAAGAGATTTTTCCTATTTCTTCCAATATTCTTTCTTTATTTTTTTCCATCCAGGAAAACATCTTACATAATTCTTTTCGCTCCTCCTCAGACAATCCTTTTCCATTCATGAACGATACGCACAAAAGACCGCATAATGCCATAGATGTATATGCTTTTAAGCAGATACATTTGTCATAGGAACAAGGATCATACAACATCACTGTAGAATGTTTTGCCAATGTACTGTCTTTTGTCATTGTAACGCTTGCCAAAACACATCCTTTTTCTTCTAAAAGCGCAGAAAAATCATAAACTTCTCTGCTTTCTCCTGACCGGGACATCATTAAGTAAAAAGCGTCCTCTTTCACCAAGCCTGGATTTTGCAACAATTCTGATGTCTCGATCAAGGTTACTCTTTTTCCTTTTCTGCGCAGTGCATAGTACATAGGCATCAAAGAATTATATGCACTTCCCATGGAGGTCAATACAATGTCCTCTGCCACTGTCATAAGACCTGCGATCTGCTTAACTTCCGCCAATTCTTCCTCACAAAGAACATTCACTACTTTCTCTAGTTCTTTTGGTTGTTCAAAAACATTTTTTAAATAATCATTCATTATTTTATTCCTCCAGCCGTCAATCCTTTTATAAACCACTTCTGACCCAAAACAAAAATCAAAATAACAGGAACTGTCGTTATGGTCGCCCCCGCCATCAGAAGCGGTACATCCAATTGAAAAAGCCCTTGCATCGAAGTTAAACTTACTACCAGTGTCCTTTTTGCCTCGTCTTGAAGAAAAATAAATGCGATCAACATTTCATTCCATAACCACATGGCCCCTACAATTGTTGTCGCCGACAATGCCGGTGTCAAAAGCGGAAGTATAATCCTATGAAACATCTGCCAAAATCCACACCCGTCAATCATTGCCGCTTCCATATAACTGCTGGATATGGAAGACATGAAACTGGTAAGCATATTTAAAATAAACGGCAAGATCAACCCTATATATATGATAATAACGGATATGAACTGATTCGTCATATGGAGTTTGGAAAACAGACGAAACAGCGGAAACAGCATAACTACAGAAGGAATTGACATTAACGGAAAAATCATATTTGCAAAGATCTTTCTTCCTTTAAAATCAAACTTTCCAATCGCAAATGCTGCCATTGCTCCAAAATAAACAATAAAAATTATAGGAATTATCGTAACAATACAGCTGCTTAAAAACATTCTGGGAACATCATACGCTTCAAACAGATTTGTATAATTTTCAAAAGTCCAGCTTTGCGGCAGGGAAAACACGTTATAAACATATTCATCCCTGCTCTTAAATGATGTAATGATCGTAAAAAAGATAGGAATAAGATCTATAAACACAAAAATCCCAACCCCAACCGACAAAAGACTCTTAATAATCTTTTTTCGTCTTTTATAACCCGTTCTCATTTCAATCCTCCTCTTCCGGAAATACATAATGCTGAATTCCCGCCTGTGCTCCTACCAGAAGAAATGTAATTCCAAGCAAAATAACAGCCAATGTTGACGCCATTCCATAATTTGTGAATTTTACTCCCAACTGATAGATATAGAAATCCATAACATATGTGCTATTCATGGGACCTCCTTTGGTCATTACATAAACGTAATTAAACAACCATGAAAGCATATTGATCATACAAAGCACGAAATAGAATGAAATAACCGGTTTGATTTCCGGAATCAGAATTCTTCTGGTGATTGTAAATACATTTGCCCCATCAAGTCTCGCCGCCTCAATTAAAGATTCGTCAACCGACATGAGTCTGGCAAGAATCAGCATGGTCCCAAACCCCATTTCCTTCCAGATAATAACTGCCATGATCGCATAAAGAGCCGTTGACGGCTGCCCCAGCCAGGCTTGCGCAAACTGTCCCAGCCCAATTTTTTCTAATATAATATTAAACAGCCCATTCTCCCTTAGAATACAGTCAAATATAATACCGGTTACCGCAATTGAAAAAATATATGGGACAAGCATCAAAACCCGATAGACCCTCCAGCCCGGAATTTGATTATATAACAAAACAGCAAATAAAATTCCCAACAAAATCAGAACGGGAACGCAGATAAAAAATTTCAAATTATTTGTAAGAGATGTCCAGAAAAGATCATTTCCCAGTAATGCTTTGAAATTTTGTACCCCTACAAATGTTCGTTTTTGTCCGCTAATTTGAAAAAAGCTATCTATCAAGACAGATATGATCGGATATAAAAATACGATACTAATCATAACCAGCGATGGGCCCATAAACAAAAAAGGAACTTTCTTTTGTTCATTTCTAACGCGAAGCAATCGTATCCCTCCTTAATCTGAAAGTGCTGCCGGTAAAACCGGCAGCACTTTTAACCATTACTCTGTATAATTTTCTGCCCAGTCTTTAAAATGTTCTACCTCTTCTGTACTCATAGTCCTCCACTCTGCCGCAATGTCTTCCACATATTGCGCAGCCGCATCTGGACTTTCCCCAGACAATACCATTTGAGCCGCCGCATAGTTCCCCTGACTATGTACCATGGACGGTATATACAATGACGGATATACTGTACTGTCTTCCAGCACATAATCCCACAGGAATTTCTCACTTTCTGTACTCAGGCTTTCCGGATCAAATCTGTCATCTGCCGGAAAGTTCTTTGTTAATTCGTAGAAACTTGCCAACTGCTCCGGCTGATGCATAAATACAATAAAGTCAGCTGCTTCTTCCTTGTGCTCTGAAAATTCCGGAATACCAAATGCCTGGCTTTGCACATTTTGTTTCCCTGCCATTGCTCCATCTCCATATGCCGGGATTTTCATAATTCCAACCTTTTCTTCTCCTCCCATATCCTCAATCCACTGTAATGCCTGACCATTTGTCACCAAACCAATCGCAGACTCTCCTCGGAGAAACGACTCTCTGCCAGACGGAAAATCATTTGACATTGTAAGAGGATTCAAATAACCTTTTTCATTTAATTCGTATAACCGCTCCAACCAGAGCTTATGAGATTCCTCAGTAAAAGAACCTTCGTTGATAGCCGCATCTATAAACTCTTTTGTACTGTCATGAGATGCAATTCCCATTGTCGCATACATCCATGGCGTATTAAAGCCATCTTTCATTCCTCCGATCTCAAAGGGAATTACTCCGCTCTCCTTTAACGCCTCACACGCTGTCAAAAGCTCTTCCCAGGTTTCCGGCGGTTCATTTGGATCCAGGCCTGCATTCTGGAAAAGCTCCTTATTATACAGCATAATGATGCTTACCTGATACCATGGCGCCGCCCATGGCTGGCCATCCCAGGTAACTCCTTCTGTCCCAAGCCAGTGTTCTCTCTCTTCTTCCGGAATTAACTCCGTCAGATCTGCCAGGCTCCGATTTGCTTCATCCCAGGCATACATTAATGTATATGTCCCTGTCCACAAGAATTGAATATCCGCTCCTTCGCCAGCCTGAATAGATGCTTCCCAGGCCGGAACCAACTGATCTGAAGTTTGTTGGACCATTTCAATCGTAATATCAGGATTTTCCTTTTCATAAGCTTCAACCGTCTGTTCCAGCCACGCCTTTGATCCGGGAACGTCTTCCTCTCCCCACCACCAAAGGGTAAGCTCCGTTTTCCCGCCATCAGATTCCTCTCCGCCCTGACAGCCGACCAACAGTCCCATAGTCATTGCTGCTACCAGCAAAACACTTATCCATCTTTTCATTCTCTTTCCTCCTTTTCTTCTAATTGTGCACGGTTCATTCGTTATAATGATTATAATCATTATAATTTTATTTGTCAATATAAAAAGGGGGGATGCTGATGATTTTTTTGAATTTTCGCAGTTTGTGATTAAATAATGAAATCTTTCTTCGACTATAGTATAATTGATATTGTAATTATTGGGATCTATATACGGATTATAAAATCGTTTTGAAAGGAGTATTGCTATGACAGATCAACCTGTTTCCTGCAGGATCGAACACCACGCCATCCTGTTTGCCTTTCTCGCCAAACGGGCCATTGAGCTCTGCGGCGAAGCGGGGAAAGAATCTATTCTCCGCGGCATGACCATCTACGGGAATGAACGGGGACAGCGGATGGCCGCCAACGCCCTTGCCCGCGGAGACGAGCCAAACGTGATGACCAACCAGGCCTACGGCGAGTGGAAGCCGGATTATGAGGGCCAGATGGAATTTGGCCAGCTTCGCACAGAGCCCACCCTCCAGACCTACATTTCCAAATGTGCCTGGTGTGACGCCTGGGCCAAACACGGCCTCACCGAATACGGGAAATATTACTGCGTCAACGTAGACAACGCTGTATATCAGGGATTTCAGGACAAATACGTCTGCACCCCCACCGCGACGGCCATGAGCTGGGGCGGAGAGCGCTGTGAGTTCGACTGGGGCGCTCCCTTAAGCCCGGAGGAAAACCAGGCCCTGGCCGCCAAAAAGAAGGAACTGGGTGCTTCCTGTATGAAGGACTTCAACTTCCATACCGCCCATCTGAAATACACCATCAGCGAAACCCTCATCGAAGATCTGGGAGACGATGGTGAGAAAGCGGTGGAACTGGCCCTGGAAGATTATGTCCGCACTTTCGGACAGGAATATCTGGATGCCCTGGAAGGCGTCTATCCCGCTTAAAAGACGGACCAGCCCGGGAAAGGAATGAAACTATGGAACAAGAACACACAACCAACCGGATCGCCGCCTGGCTTTATGACCATCAGGAAGAACTGATCCAGACAGCAGACTACATTTTCCAGCATCCGGAACTGGCGTATCAGGAAACACTTTCGTCAGAATATCTGGCACAATTCCTGGAACGGCGCGGGTTTACCGTGGAGCGGGGAACCGCCGGGATCAAGACCGCCTTCCTCGCTAGCTGGCAGAATACAGACAGCCAGGCCCCCGTCATCGGCTTCCTGGCAGAATACGAC